>JAABUX010000019.1_pt1 | contig 268757 bp, 258 predicted proteins | sample 5561851 | NCBI WGS metagenome assembly JAABUX01 (sample SAMN10711883, study PRJNA513361) | rock metagenome | isolation source: Antarctica rocks | place: Antarctica: Victoria Land, Richard Nunatak red sandstone | collected 2016-01-03 | reverse complement strand
CGCCGCGCTGCGCGATGCTCTGATGCTTTCGATGCTGCCATAAAGACCCCGTGATGAAGAGTACGTGTCCTCCATCATCGCGCCTGACGGGCTGCGTCCGCAAGACGGTCTTCAAACGACGCTTACAAAGCAAAGAGGCAATCGGCAGCTTCAGGACCCCGGCAAGTCCTGGAAATTACGTAGCGCTGCTCGACGTCAACTCTTATCAAAACGTCGCGGTTAGTCAACGCTTTAGCCCACCGGAACAGCGCGTCGCTTTCTCAATCATCTGACTATCGAAGCGACGGACTCTCGGCGTTCTTCATCTCGCAATCACGCAATCAGAATCCAAGATGTGCATGTTCCTGACCTCGTAGCGTAGCACGCGGCCGCCCGGATTCCCTATAACCGGCGCGCCATCGGCGTCGACGGCAATCGCCGCAGAACCGTGGGGAGCGACGGCGACCGTAAACACCGCCGGAACGTCGTCGCCGTTCGAGCTGCGGTCGAGCGTGAAAGCGCCGGCGCGAACGCGGACGTGCGAGGCGGCATTGGCCGGACGCAGCGCAAACGAGAGCGTCGCGTGCCGCAGTCGCTCCGTCGGATTGTCGACGAATACAAGTCCTGGACCGCTCGCCCAGCGGAACGGCACGCCGCCGTCGTTTTCGAGAAACGAAAAGGCGGGGTCGTATCGCACGAGCAGTGCGCTTCCAATGTTGTCGCGCAGGTTCGCGATCGGAATGGGCCCGCAGTGGCTTTGCAACGCGGTCAGCGTCGCCCCGTTTGGCGTCGCTTCGAATTGCCGTGCGTTCGACACCAATGGAACGTTCACACCAGCGACGCGCGCGACCGACGTGACACGCCCGGCGACGACGCGTCCGGTTGTAAAATTTTGCACTGCCGCTTCAAGCGCGAAGGATCTCGGCCCGACTGCACTCGGCAAGTCCGCGAGGTGGCTCGGGATCAACCGTTCGTGCGTATGCGCGAAGAGGTAATAGCGCACGTCCCACCTTCCGCCCGCATCCTGCGCGTGCGCGGGATATGAGTTGTCGAGATAGACAGTGTCGCCCGGACGCGCATCCGATAGCAGACCCGCATCGAGAGCACGCGGCACGATCGTACTCCACGCGGTATAGTGCGCGAGCACCAATGCGTTCGCACGGTAGGTCGTTCCGACCAGAAACGCCGTCACGAGCGAGAGCGCAGTCCCAGTGCCCGCGCGCGGTAAACGCCGCATGAGCCCAACTCCAACCGCCGCGAACACGAGAGCGATTCCGAACGCCTCGAAATAGACTGGCGTATACGCGAGGCCGAGCGTCAGTTCGCGCTGCCAACGCGTGGAGAGTGCAATGAGTACGGTCGACAGGACCACGAGCAAGGCACCAAAGGCGGTTGCTGCGGGTTCGCGACGATTGTTACGGCTCGTCCCGGATCGTGCGAATGCAGCGAGCGCGAGCCCGAACGAAATGATTGCGACGGCCCATGGAGAGAAAGAGCGCCACAGTCTCGTAAGCGGTGGCAGGAATCCAGCGGGATTCCAGAAGGCGTAGCTGAGCGGAATCGCGCCGAGCGTTTGAAGCCAAATCGTGTGAGCGACCGCGGCGGCATCGAAGTGCAACGCATAAGGACTAGCCGCGGGAACGGGAACACGCTGGCGGATCGCAATCGCGGCAGCGCTACAAGCAAGCGGCACGAATGCATATGCACCGCACAGCCATGCCCGCGCGCGAACATCGCGTACGAGCGCGAAGCCGAGGAACGCGTAGATGATGACGAAGGCGTACGTCGCCTCGTACGTTAGCGCCGCGAGCGCATACGCCGCCACGCTTAGGACGGCATAAACGGCGCGTCGCGTCTCTGCGAAGGCTGCGAGGCCGAGCATCCCGAGGAGCACGAATTCGAAAGCGACTTGCATGTGCAGCGAAAACTGCACGATCGGGTCGTGGAAGAAGCGGATCTGCAACGTTGCCGGAAGGACGACGAGAGTCGGCAACGCGAGCGCCGGCGCAATCATGCGCACGAGCGCATAGAATGTTAGCGCATTGAGCACGATCGCGACCAGCACCAGCGCTTTGAGGACTGTCGCATCGTGCACGACGTGGAAATCGAAGAATATTATCAACGGAAAGACAGGATAGAAGCGCCCAACGCTGACGTTGGTGGCCACGAAGAATTGCCTGAACGCTTCGCCAAGCGAGAGCCGCTCGTAACCGATCCAGCCGTCGAGATACGCATTGAAGGTATTGTCGCCGAGATATGGCATCCCAAGCGTCGGCCACAGAAATCCGGCGAGCACGACGAGTGCAAGAAAAACCAGGAGCGGTTCGCTCGGGATACGAGCCTGCGAGACACTACGCGAAACCGAGGCCAGTTCTCTCCGACGGGAAACCACCAATCCCTTACCCGATGATTCTCGTTGACCGATAAATCGGCTCCGCGATAAGCTCAACACGCGTGGGTCCCAGGCATTTCAACCTAAAACCTCAGTTCTTGCGCGGTCTTACCGCTATTTATTAACTCGAACGATCTCCCCTGAGCGAAGATGCGGATGACATCAGTCGGCTTAGGATCGAAACGTCTTAAGTCTATACAAAAGGCATGCTGACCTAATCCGATGCCTGCCGACGCTAAGTCTTCCCGATACGTGTCGGCAACTATCGTAGCCATCCGAGCTTCGTTAATGAAGAGGCTAATCGCGATAGGCTCGACTAAGCTGACCTCGCGGCACCACCCAAAGAGCACGTCGTCCTGTATGCCGTCGAGCGAGCCTTGGAAAGCTCTTCTAGCTTTAGCAAGGTATTCTCGCCGGTTCGGCTCGATAGAGTCAACCATCTTCTGCTTCCGAGTTTCATCGATATGTAACTCGGCAAATTCAACGAGGCTTTCCACACATTGTAGCGGCGACTGTATCGCCTTTTCGTAACTGAGCAACAGGACCGGGCACGGAAGGTCCAGGACAAACTTTGCCATTAAGCCTTGCATGCTGACGACTTCTGCGAGCGACGTTGCCTCGTCAAAAAGTTCCGAAACGATATTGCGCCGAGCGATTGCGATTGGATCTCTGAACGTAAAAATGTAATGAGGATTCCGGAAGAAAGACTCGCGCTTCGGATTAATGAAATCGTGGATATTCGGTTTTTTGAAGCCCCACGTTCTGAAGCGCGAGTTTCTGCTGCGAATAGCACGTTGCAACGTGATTAGATCCTGGAGATTTAAACAGCTAGATATTTCATGATCCTCATAGACGACGTCATCTATCCCGTCGCCGAGAAAAATAGATGCTTCACATAGGGCTCTCGCAACCATGCTCGTTCCGGACCGCGGAAGTCCGGACACGATCAGAGTCTTGGCGTCCTTGTCGAGCCCGTTCCGAATCGCTCGTTTGAGCTCAAAGATGCCGTTATTGAAGCCGCTGGCGACTCTACTATGCATCAATACCCGCGCATCTCAGGCGGGACCGAAAGAGAGGCCGGCTCGCGCGGCCGGCGGATCACGACCGCAAGTTCAGGCATTCATCGTACGGCAAGCGAGACCGGACTCGGAACCGTATCGTAAGTCAGTCCACTACTATCAACGACGAGAAACGTTAGCGGCAGATCGCCCGGCGTGAGATACCCTGGAGGGACTTTGCCGACATAGCCGGTTCGTACGAGGCCTGGGTTGCCGAGAGCCTGAGCGACGTCGGGTCGATTCCCGCCGTATTGGAGCGCGATCGGCTTTTGGGAACCGACTCCGAGAAAGATCGCGTTAGCCGGAGCGCCGGCCACGCGATCGGCTGCCCACCCGGAAACGCTCAAGCGATCGTTGCGTTGGACCGAAAGTCGCTTGACGGCATTACCCGGGACTAGCTTTCCATTCACCGAGACGGCGTCGAGTGACACGAAAGGCTCTTCATGGCGCGGCTGAATATTTTCGAGACTTGTAACGGGCGAAGCCTTAGCCGGAAGTGCGAAGGTCGGCTGCGACGCAAAAGGTGCGTTCTTCGCGCTGACGGTCAGACCGATCGTAGCAGCCACCACCAGCGTCGCAACGATCAGTCCTTCGACCCAGTATGTTCGTAGAGCCGGTCCGAGATCGGTCACGGTGCGCCTTGAAGCGCCGGAAGTGAGACAGTCCAGCCCGGTGGATTGATGGGAAGGTCAAGCGCCGAATGCGTAGCCCCGGCCAGCTGGGCGGCACGCCAGGCATCGATGAGTGGCGCATGGGAAACCCAGTCATCGTCCGCGAGCGGCGGCAAGCGAAAATTTGAAAATGCGGCGATCGTTACGAGCACGACGAAGGCGAGCGCGCGGAAAGGCTCGGCCGTGCGCCATCGCAGCAGATCATCGCACGCATAACCGAGAAAGTAGTAAAAGAGCGCGATCGGGATCAGGAGGTTATGGTCTCGCTGCAATGTGTCCAAGCCGGCTGCCAGAGTCGGATCCGCATTGAGTTGGCTACCAAGGCACGTTATGACGATGGACGCGATTATCGCACAAACGATGTACGTGAGCCGTCTCGCAATCACCGCTTCTTTTCGCGTTTCGACATAAACGAACGCCGCTACCAGTGCGGCGAGGATTATGAGCGCGCCTAGAGCGACGACGTACCCCGTCGAGAGGTCGCCCGATGCAAAGCGCCCGACGACGTTGTCCAGCATGACTCGGTAAGCGGCTACCTTCAGCATGCTGGCGCCGAGCGAAGGCAGATCGATCGCCGCGAAGTTCGCGTGGCTCGCGACGCGAGACACCATGAATTGAACGATCATGGCGACAAGAAACGCACCAGAGACGATGCGCACCCGACTCGTCCCTTTGTAGATTTTGTAGCATGCGAGTGGAATGAAGACGACAAGGCCGGGTGCACTCAGTGCGGTCAGAAAAACGATAGACGCTGCGCCGAGCATAAACCAGAACGGGCGGCCGTTGTAAGCCCGCCGCGGTAACGCGAGAAAGAGCATCGTCGGGATACAGGCGTACCAGGGCAGGATAGCGAGATTCCCCACCGCGTCGTAAGAGTATGGCACCGCTGCAAACGCCAAACAGCAGGCGACGCGCACCTGATCGCTTCGTAGAAAATAGCGGTATTCCGGAAGCGCGAAAAACCCGCACGACAGAGCCGCACCGAGCAGCGAGATCGCGCCGAACAACCCGGGTATTTGCGCCGCCGGCGCTCGCCCGATCAGCGCCGTGAAGAGGCGCGGTATAAGATTCAGAAAGCCGTTATTCGGCTCGAAGAGCGAGCGGATCGGACCATGGACGAGATATGCCGAGTAGAAGACACTCCCATCCTCCGCCCATAATCGCGCTGCGGTCAGTGCCTCGGGACGCCGTAACCAGAGAAGGAAAAACGCCATGACGGCCGTCGCGGGGTACAGCAGGACGTCCCAGCGCGTGTACGTACCTGCCCTCGTGGGGGCGGTTGCGTGACGCGGGACAACGGTTAGGCTCTGCGATCTCATGTGCGCACGCCAAAAATGCCCGGCCGCCTGTCCGCGGGCGACGCCTCTAATCGGCCGGACAACGGAGCGGTCAGGCGAGCAGTCGATCGTCGACGACTTCGTGTCAATGTCATGTCGCGGATACCGCCCTTTACTACCACGAGGCAGCGTCTGCCTTCGGACAATCCTGGAAGCACGGGCTCAAACAAACACCAGCGGATATTGGGACACACGAACGAATAGGAATTGCCATGAAGCTCATCGCGTGCCGTGCGGTGCCTTGAGCAGCCTCAGGCCGCGGTGCCGGTTTTCCGGAAATCGCTCTTGACGCTCGAACGATTCTCAATCGCGATCATCATTATCGCGTTCCTGTGCGCCGAAGCCTGGCAGCCTACGCAGCTGCGCCCCAAGAAAGATAGCACAACCAGTTTGATCGTCGCGACGCAGAACCAAGGACCATATGGATGGAAAACGACGCTCGGGCGAGAGCTGCTTGGTGATCTTCCCCGCATCGATGCTCTGCCGCTCGGGAACATCGACGCCGTGCTGACGGCCTCGCGGCCCGTCAGTCCGACGGGGAACCTGAGGTTCCACATATCTGGAACCGCAGACGTGCAGATCGTCGGTTGGTTCGCAGATTCGCAGTCGCGGGTACCAGCAGCCGCTGTTTTCCCAATCATCGATGGCAGGCGGTTCGGCGATTCCGACCTAACCTACGGCGTCACACGTCCCGATGTCGGTCGCTTCTACCAAACTCCGGCTTTGGACCCGACCGGCTTTGCGCTACGCCTGGCCGCCGGATCGCTTAGTCGAGGCCGGCATAGCGTCGAATTCGGCGTCGTCTCGAGCGACAGACGTGGTTTTTTCCTGGCACCGGAGACGCTGATTCTGGACGCATCGAGATAGGATGGGAATGGCAGCTGATCTGAGCGTGCGAGTCAAGCGCCTCGTACGGGCTGGAGAGCTCGGGGGCGTTCGTGCGACGGTACAACGCTATCTCGAACTCCTACAGATCATTTCCGCCCGGACTCTCAAGACGCGCTACCGCGGATCGGTGCTGGGCGTCTATTGGTCGCTGTCCAATCCCATCATCATGACCGCCGTCTATGCCGTTATTTTCGGCGCCGCGTTTAGGCCGTATTACGGAAATTCACTAGTTAAATATGGGCTGGCGACCTTCTCGGGGCTCGCGATGCTGAACTTCTTCTCCGCCACGTCGAGTCAGGCGCTGACGAGCGTCGTCGTCAATGGGTCGCTGCTCAATAAAGTACGCTTACCGATGAGCGTATTCCCCGTTTCCGTCGTCGCCGCGAATCTATTTCAGTTTATGGTTGGTACGTTTCCGACACTGTGCTTAATCACGCTCTTTAGTACGCATCGACCGCTCAACATCGTTGCTCTCGTGGTGCCATCGATTGCCTTAGTCTTGGTTTCGATCGGCTTTTCATTGATGACGAGCGCGTTGTATGTCTTTTTCCGCGATCTCCCATACATGTATGAACTAGTGATTTTCATCATCTGGATTTCGAGTCCGATTTTCTATCCGGCCGCTCTCGTGCCGCACGGCGTGAGGCCTCTCCTTGCGTTCAATCCAATTATCTACATCGTCGAAAGCGTTCGGCAGATCGCGACGACACCTTCGTCGCCGGATGTGCAACTGATGCTTGCGAGCCTTGCGTCCGGTGTTGCCTGCTTTACCGTCGGTGCGATCGCATTCAGTACGCTGCGCAAGAGCTTTATGGATCTCCTATGACTGCGATTGCTCTGCACAATGTAAATCTTTTCCGGCGGACGCAAGAAGAGATGTCCTATGATCTCAAGCGTCTCGTGCTTCGTTCACTTACAAGAGGTTACAAGCGACCGAGCCGGCGCCATGTCCTCATCGACGTCTCCCTGCGCATTGAACAAGGCGAGAAAGTCGGAATCATCGGCGCCAACGGCTCCGGAAAATCGACTTTGCTCAAAGTCGCGACCGGCATCCTGCCGCCAACATCCGGGAAAGTGGTCGTTCGTGGGCGCATTGCACCGTTAATCGAGCTTGGGGCGGGCTTCGATCCGGACCTGTCGGTCAGTGAAAACGTTCATTACTACGGCGTTTTGTTGGGTTTTACGAGATCCGAAATGGAGAGCCGAGTTAAACGGATTCTCGAATTTGCCGAACTGACCGACCGCGCGTCCGAGCCGTTAAAGTCACTCTCTTCTGGAATGAACGCTCGCCTTGGTTTTGCCGTTGCGACGGACTCAGATCCCGAGGTACTTTTGCTCGACGAAGTGCTCTCAGTGGGCGACGAACGCTTTCGGGCCAAATCCGCTGCTCGGATGCAAGAGCTATGGAGCCATCACACGACAATTATCGTCGTTTCGCACGAGTTGGACTTCGTAGCGAATTCTTGCAACCGCGTGGTCTGGCTCCGCGAAGGAGCAGTCGTCGCTGACGGTACGCCGCCTGAAGTCATTCCAGCCTACCGCGCCTCTTTTCTAACGTCACCGGTCCTAGTCTCCATCTAACTCTAAGGCCGTCTGAGTATCCTTCTTACGCAATCGAGGAAGTGCACGATGACAATAAGGCAAATGGCGCCGGCGCGTAACAATGAGTCTGAGCCGTTATAAGCGCGCCCTTGATTTCGCAAAGCGGGTGAATCACACTATGTTGACAACTGAGCAACGTACTTCTTGGGACGACAACGGCTTTCTAATTCTCAGTAACTTTTACTCAGACATCGATGTTGACAGAATCGATTTCATAACCGAGATGGCTTGGCGTGGCAGACCGCGCACAGTGGTTGTCGACGATACGGTGACTGGACAGCGTCAACGATTATCATCGTGGCCCCGGTCGCGCGACGAATCATTTGTAAAAGTAAACGACCTCTACCTTGAGTCAGGTGCACTGCGCCGGCTCATTCTTGACACGCGGCTCGTGCCAATACTTGCCGGTCTACTCGGCGATGAAGCCGTACTAATAAATACACTCACGATTGACCATGGCACGGCCCAGGACAATCATATCGATTCCCTGTTCATGACTCCACGAACTACAGACGCGCTGCTCGCGACGTGGACGTGCTTGGAAGATGTGCATGGCGACGCTGGCCCGCTTTTCTACTATCCCGGGAGCCATAAACTTCCCGTATACCGCTTTTCCAATGGAGCGGAGCATGCAATTCACGAAGAAATGGGCGACTGGGATCTTTCATTTAGACGATTTATCGCTGAACATGGCATAGAACGCAAGGTTTTCCTGGCAAAAAAAGGCGACCTATTCGTTTGGCATTCACGCCTAATCCATGGCGGTAGCCCAATTAACGATCCAGAGCGCACGCGCAAGAGCCTGGTAAGTCATTTTCACACCCTTGCAGATTGGCGTGCGTTCGGCGGCGATTGTGTCCCATGTAATGGCGCGTACTGGTTGCGCCGTGATTCGCATCCGGTACCGCGCGACGAATTGCCGCCCGTAACTCTCGCGATCTAACGCAGCAATACGGGAGTGAGCACAGAATCCGAGGTAGATCGTTTGCGTGCTGAAAATGCCTTGTTGAAAGCGCGTATTATTTCGATGGAAGCGTCTAAATTTTGGAAGATTCGAAATGCATGGTTTTACGCTAAAGAGCGCTTGCGGGAAAGTAATCAGCTTCGGCGGCAGCCAGACGAGATACCGGCAAGTGGAACCGGAGTAAAGGCTGGCGTAGCGTCGAGCCCTACCCGGTTACAAGAAGCGTCTATTGCTGAAATGAGATGGATGCCGACTCTCAGCATTCTTCTGCCACTGTCCCGGCCGCCTTCGATAGGTGACTTAGAGACGATTTTAGTGAGTTTGAAGGCTCAGTCGTACAAACACTGGGAATTATGTGTCGCGCACACGATGGAGTCGCAAAGCAACGTCGATCGCATATTCTCAGCCGTAAATGAAGGGAAGCCAGGACGCATCCGAGTTCGCGAAGTTGAAGATGGGCTGATCCCCGCTCGTGCGGCGAATTCAACGCTAGAGCTAGCGACCGGCGAATTTATTGTCCTACCGCCGTTGGGAAAAACTTTCGCAGTTAACGCACTGTACGAAATAGCGCAGTCATTAAATGCGCATCCGGATGACGATATCATCGTTGCCCAAGCTTCAGGAACCGGCGCCTATCGCCGGAGTCTCGTGCTCGAGGCGCACGGCTTCGATCCAGCTACAAGCGACGACATCGACGCGCATCTTGCAGCTATACTTCGCCACCGCGGCGCGCGTGTCAGCCGAGCCGTCGTTAAGGTTTTCGCCACCTAAGTATTTATTAATTGTTCGAGCAGATTATAAGGTAATGGCGGAAGAGCCGCTGCGGAATCCCACAGGCATGAAAGGCAGTCGACGAGATGCTTTGCCGAATACGGCCGGCCAGCGGCTGAAAAAGCGTCGACGATAGGCGGCAAAACCGAGTCCGGGCCGCGCTGCACCGTGACCTTCCCATCGCTGACAAACTCAGCCACGGCCTCGTGCGTAAAAACGCAGCCCAGCTTTGCCACCTGGGGAAGCAGCGTCATCACATCTCGGCTGGACGCCTCGAGATCGACGTCCATCCAAATCGCCATTGGCGAGCCATCGTAGGCCGGAAGAGACGCGGCGAAATAGCCCTTGTGCATGCGCACCACGCGGGACACGCCAAAACCATTGACGTTATTGCGGACTTCATCGAGGGAGCCGGCAAACTCACCTGCGTTATAACTGGAACCTTCCGCGTGCGGCAGTCCCTCAAAGCTGTCGAAGGTATCGAGTCGTAGCCCCAATTCGCTTACGGCGTGGCTTAGACAAGACGTGCTGAAGCCTTTAAAGCAGCCGAACTCTGCCAATGCGCCACGAAGTCCATAGCTGTGAAGAACGTAAAGATGGTGGGCGATACAAAGCATTTCTGGAACCGTTGTCGCGATCGCCGGATATTCCGAATGTATATAAGTAAAGCGGCCCAACAACCCCTCTAGAAACGTGACATAATGCGTGAGTGGAGATGGCTGCTTCACGCCTCGTGTTAAGCGTGCAATGTCGGACACAGCTCTTTCAACGGTCGCATCCGGCCAGCGCGTCGCAAGCTCGTAACTCATCGGATCAAATGCGTTCAACGCGAGAGCGGCTCCATGCGGAAACGGTGCAAAAGTTGGCGCTTCCGCAAGCGGATCGAACCCGCAGTATCGGAACCAGGACGGGACCGCAGGCCTTTCGACCGATACAACGTTCCTAGCCAGCGTCTTACCCTCCGAATCCTCAACCACAAGTTCCAGAGATTCGCCGACACGCAAACGGTGTTCGGGTAAGAATCTTAAGACGAAGCCACACTCCGAACTGCCGGGAACATCCGGATACGCAATTGCAACGTCGGGTCGATCTAAACCATAATTTGCGACTCCGACCGACCGCCCGTCAATGCACACGAGGACGCGTGCGACGCCGAGCTGCGACAAAGCCCAACCACGAATGTGCGCAGTATCGAGCTCATCAACTATCAGCAACGGGGCATCAAGTGGCATCTCTACCCGTACGTCTATATCGCTTCACCTGAATCTAACCGCTCCATTGCCGTTTAAAATAAAGCATGTCATCAGCCGCACGTTCTCCACTCTTCCAATCCGCAAGTGTTGCGCTCTATTGAAGATTGAGTACAATCTCGCTAGGATTGAGATAGTAGCCTTTACGGTCGTGCGAGATGACAATAAGCGATATCGCATTTGCACCCGGGCGAAGGTCGCTGCCCTTGACCTTGCTATTGAAGCCGACTAGAGTTAGATTCGGAGCTTTGTACGCCGCAGCTACATCTTTCCGGGCGAGCCCGTAGGTCGCTGGCGAATTGCGAACACCGAGGCGCAGATCGAGACCGCCTGCCGGGGCACGTGCCGCTGGATCGAACGCCCAACCCGTAAGCTGGACCGTGTCGGCTCTCCTCACGCGAAAAGTTCTAGGCGTCGTCACACCGGCAACGACCGTTGCCTTCCCGTTGATTGCGACGGTATCGAGCGATACCGGCGCAAACCCCGAATGTCTCGTAATTGCCGAGAGCTGCGGGGCTCGTGTCGACGTAGTTGCCGCTAGCGCGATGGCTTGCGGCTCCGCGAGCGTGGCGCGATGATGCAGCACGAACACGCCAATCGGCACAAGAAGAGCGACCAGAACCGGGATCCCGATATTACGCGTTGTACTCGACTGCGCATTCCGTTGCTTCATGCTTTGCATAGTACTCCCAGGCTCCGCAAATGTCTTGCATCATTCGGCGGAAGGTTAGGTGCAGCCAGCATCACGCAAACGCTGCTACAAGATACTTCGACCCGGGATCCGCCTAAGGGTGCGCGCCGCGCTAACCCCGTCAAGTACTTACGCGGCCTTCCTGAAGGCATTCAACCGCTTCATTGCACCGGCAACGACTTCATGGCTTCACGGCGACTAACAACATCTGGCCCCCCAATATTTTCCAGGCCACCGGAACCTTGAGGTAGAGATCCACGAGCGCTTCGCTTTGGGGTAACGAGCTTTTCGTCGTATAGGGTAAAAATTGCGGAACAACTCGCTCGATATGAAAGCCAACGGCACGCACTGCCTCGTCCATAGCCTCATGTGTGAATGCAAGTCGGTGATCGAAGAAGTCGTAATATCGCTTCATGCAGTATCGAAAATTCGGCTGCATGATGATGAACCTTCCGCCGGATCTTAAGACTCTGAAGACCTCGTGAAGACTACAGCTAACATCCTCTCGGTTAAGGAAGTGTTCGTAAACGTTGCTCGCAAAGACCGAATTCAACGATGACGACGCGAGTTGCCCCAGCGCAACCGCGGATGCGACTACGCATTCGATTCCCGGATCAGCATATGCCTCAAGCGTTTTCACGTTGATGTCCATGGCGATGCGTCGAGTCGACTGTATTAAATTGATAAAATGGCAGGAGCCCGCCCCAATATCGAGCGTGGCCCCCTCCACGTCGACGTACCGCTGCAAATATCGTACGATCGGCTTCCAGAGCTGTCTCGCCTTTCTCGTTTCCTGATCTGAAAAGCGCGCACCGTATAGTTCGGCCTCGATCCCAGAGCCAGTTTCTCTTGCAATAGATTCATTCATGCGCCAAAAGCCGTCCCGTCGGTTGCCGGCTGTTTGAACTCGTTCGGTGTATCACCGGCTATCTCAGTAGAGCGCTGCGCGTTCGCCGGTGAAGGAATGAAACTAAGACGCAACGCGCGCTTTCAGCGAGGTAGCGACAAAGCGATACGTATCCTCGATGATGGCGTCGATGTCGTATTTCGGTCGCCAGCCGATCGACTGCTCGAGCTTATTAGACACTCCGATCCGGAACCGGACGTCCGACGGCGGGACAGGCATGTTCCCGATCGGAGGAAACGGCTCCATATTGACGTGCGCCCATATCTTGCGCGCCAGCTCGTCCATTTTCTCCGTGCTGGTCCCGCAGATATTGAAATCGTCGTTACGAAGCCCCTTTTCGATAATCGCGAGCAAAGCCTGCGCAATGTCCCGAGCATGCGTAAATGTGCGAACCTGTTGTCCATCACCAAAGATCTCGAACGGCGTTTGTCTTACGATTGCCTTATAAACGAAATCCGGAATTACATGAGACATTCCAAAGTCGACGCTACCGTCCGACTTGAAATCCGGTAACTCTCCGCTTCCGACGGCGTTGAACGGCCGTATAATCAGGTAGTCGAGACCCATCTCTTCATGCGCTCCGCGCGTCATGAACTCTCCAAATAGTTTCTGCATACCGTAATTGGTTACGGGGACCGGCTGCGTGAGGGAATCCGCCTCGCTAACCGGACGCGTCATTTTTTCATACACCATCGAAGACGAAAAGTATACAAACAGAGCTTGCGGTGCCGCGGCTAGAGTCGCGTCGATCGCATGGGATAGCAATTCTGTGTTATCCCGCGCTATGCGATACGGAATCTTGTGAAAGTATTTGATTCCGCCGATCAGAGCCGCAAGGCACAGTACGACGTCGTAACCCTTGAACTCAACCGGGTACATATTGCGAACATCTTTGATCTCCAGCCGCACCTTGGGATGCCCGTAGAAATCGTGCTCCACGTAACCGTACTTGGAAAAATTATCGACAATTGTAACATTATAACCGGCGTTCAAAAACTCGCGAACGACGTAGGAGCCGACAAAGCCGGCCCCGCCAAGGCACAATACATTTTTCATTACAAGGCCTCCATTACGTTCCTACCCCGTACGCCTAATTGTTCGCCATCCGCATTGTCGATCGATTTCGAAATGCGTACCGGTACCATCGAATGTACTGCGGCAGCCACTTTACCAAATCGAAACGAGACTCGCCGGCCACACGATCACGCCAAGTCGATGGCAGTTCGGAAATCCGCCAGCCGTTAACGTATGCCTTCACGACCAGTTCCAGCCCTATTTCGAAGCCTGCAGTGGATTCAATTTCGGTGTCGGCTAAAAATGCTCCGCGGTACATCTTAAAATTATTCGTAGAATCGTGAGTGGGTATTCCCGTCAGTAGCCGGAGCGAAAGACCTGCCGAGCGAGAAAGGAAGCCTTTGAGCGCGGGGCCGCCGATCTGACGGCCACCTCGCATATACCGCGAGCCGCAAACGACGTCGTATCGGCCATCGTCGATGGCACGGTACATTGCGTTGAGGACCGGAAGCTCGTCCGAAAGATCTGCCATGATAACGGCGACGGCCGTGCTCTTCGATGCGCGCTTGAGACCGGTTTTCACGGCATTGAGGGCTCCCCGACCATAGGCATTCTTCACCAACTCGATGTTCGCTGGAAATGACAGCCTTCGCTGTTCGACTACAGAAAGAGTCGTGTCGTCGTCTCGGTCATAGATTATAAGAAGTTCGAAAGGTACCGAGACGGCAGCCTTCAGTTCGTTCAGAAGCGCCCCGATGTTTTCTGCTTCGTTATAAACCGGGCATACGATTGAAAGCATCGCTCAGAGAACGCAACCGTTACCATAAATATTCCAGACGTCTACGACTATCTTTTCATCGGGGATATTGAGACCGCGGTACTCCCGATGTGGCGCGCCCACGACGATTACATCGCAGCGCGCGAGCAAGTCGTCGGTCTCGACGAAATCGGACTCTTGGATATACACGTCCGAGCACAAGACGTCACGACTTTCGAACTGCAGAATTTTCTTGAGCTTATATGAGAGGGACTCTCGCTTGTCATCGTTATCGGCTTTGAACGCCATGCCCAAGATTCCAACTGTGGTGGCGTTCAGATCGCAACGACGCTTCAGCCTATCCACGAGATAATTCGGCAATCCCTCGTTTACGAGCATCGCAGCGTGTCCTAGATAGAAACGGTTATTGTTGAACGCTGCGAGCTGCATCGCGTCTTTGAAAAGGCATGGTCCCGCGGCGAACCCAGCTTTGGGAAGCGATTTAACCCGCGGGTAATTATGCGTCATCGCGTGGTGGATCCGGTAGAAATCGGCCCCGTGGTCGTTCGCTAGCATGTAGAACTGATTTGCTGCGGCGAATTCGGTGTATCGCCACGTATTGGTAAATAGCTTTGCGAGTTCAGCTTCGAGCGGCGTGAGTTCCACGATGTCCGTCGTGAGGGGCGCGAACAACGCGCGACAACGCGTGAAGGCAGACTCGTTGTACGCGGAAACGATCTGCGGAAGCGTCTCTAATTCTTCCATCGCATGCCCTTCAGCGATGCGCTCCGGGCAGAAGGCGAGCTCGATGCGTTTTCCGAGACGCTCAAGCTTTTCGCGGAGCCGATCCGTCGTGCCTGGATAAAGAGTGCTGCGCAGGACAAGAAGCTGTCCGTCGACGAGGTGAGGCGCCATTGCTTGCAGCAGGTTCCAGATCGGATCGAATTCAGGGTTGAGGTGCCGGTCGACCGGCGTGCCGATCACGATAATAATCGTATCGCTTCGAGAGATCACCGAAGCGTCAAGGCTCGTGTGAAACGTGCCGGCGTTCAGTGCCTTGCGCAGAACGTCCTCGCAGCCGAGTTCGCGAAACGGAACCTCGCCGGATTCGATCAGCGCTTGAGCATCAACGTTGATATCGAGCGCACAAATTTGACGTCCCTTGCCGGCAAGCGAGACAGCCAGTGGCAGCCCCACATGGCCGAAGCCCCCCACGACGACGACGTCGAAAAGCTGACTCGACGATGCTGACCTCGTGCCACTACCGTTGGCGGCCGCGAGTGATCGCGTGGACTTCAATACACTAGTTTCCTTTAATTTCAATCGCAAACATTGATGCCCACATGCGACTTACCATTCGGCGCAGCGGCCGCCCGTTCTTGAAACTCTCAAAATAAATTCAGTGCACCGCTTTAAACTCATAGCAGTTGCCCTCGGACAAGCTAAAATCCTGCGACAGATGACGTTGCCCCATGCGGTACCCCAGTCTAAGCGAACGTACCAAAAATTCGCGCCGGACGTGACACCGTACTGAAGACACCTGGGTCAAAGCAGCCACTCAACCCGTTTCCTTACCCAAGTTGACCGTGCATTAACTCAATGACGTGCAACCGCGAAGACGTGATTTTTCACCTGAATACCGTCGAGGCTCCGTAGCTGCGGCAATGGGCCGTACTCGAATGTTTCAACTTTTTCATAGTAGCGGTTCAAGAGCTTTTCGAGGCTTCGTGCGGTAAAGAAATTTTTGTGGTCGGACTCCAACATGTGCCAGGGCAGCGCGTAAAAACTCGACGTAATTGGAATCGCGCCAAAGTTCGGCACTGAGAACAGGGCGCCGTGTCGCGACACGCGCGAAACTTCTGCCAAGAATGACTCATGATCCGGAACATGTTCGAGTACTTCGATGCTGATCGTATAGTCGAACGCGTCATCCTCAAACGGCAGCGTATTACCCTCGACGCATATGGCACGCAGTTCCGACGCAAGCATCCGCTCAACAAAGTCTTTTCGTGTCTCGCAGCCGGTCCACTGGACACCGTACGACGTCAGAGGACCACACCAAGCGCCGATTCCGCAACCCACGTCGAGTACTGAACTTCGCAGTGGCAGATAGCGGGTTACTAAGTCGACGCACACTGGGTCCGCTATGGGCGACGGTGGTCCGCTTCCGTAAACTTGTTCGCGTTTGAGAAAACCAGATGCGGCATTCGTCAGGATTGTTCCATGACCGTGATTACGGTAGTCGACCTTCGAAAAATGGACGACTTGCCGCGCAAAAAGTACTCGCGCGCCGTCTTCGCCCACTAGGGTGAAGCAGAGTTCGACGCGGTCTTTCGCGCGCAGGGCTTCGGGTACGTTGCACCGCACCGTGAATCCGACCCGCAACATAGCGGCCCGGTTGAAGGCTTCCGCCACATCGGGCCGGTCGTAGAAAATCTCCGTCGAGCCGACTGAGGTCCCATCGATGCCGACCTCGATCCGCCTTACGCGTCCAGCATCATCGTGGATCCATCCGTGACAGTCGAATCCGTGCTGGTAGACGAGCTCGAACTGAAGCGGACCATCGATTGCCCAGTGCGGCGCCATGTTCTCTAGTCTTCTCGGACGAAGTTGCAAGGTATTGGCTAGCCACGAAGCCGTCGCCGACGCTTGAGTTCGCATGCCCAAAAACTCCGTCCCAAGCAAAAGCAGTCAATGCCTCTTTGACCGCATCGCGCCAAAAGCATTCTTCAGATCGCCTAAGGTACGGTCGCCCAAAAAGCTGATTCGCGCATCGTTTTCTGTAGCCGGAAAGTTCAGTTGGTCCGAGTCATCAGAGAATACTCAGAACGATCCCAGTCTTCTCGAGATAATATCGACGTGTTTTTGCATCGAAAATGCGCAGCGACAAATCGTACCGGCCGGTTCTCAGGGACGCCGTAGGTACAAGTGCCTTGAAGCCACTGTTTACATAGGCTCGAACTCCATAAGCCCATGCGACGTCGGGGCGGCTGATTCCGTACTGAGCATTGACTTTCTCGTTGCGGCCCACCGCAAGCGTGACTCCAGACGCGGGCTCGAGTTCGGCCTCGTCCACCGCCCAACCCACCACAGCGACTACATCTCCTTTTCGAACCGAGAAGACAACAGGCCGGGTACCTGCGAGCGTTCTCGAGAGCGCACCTGCAGAAAGCGTGTCGACGGAAAAGACGATCTTCGGGGAATTTCCGTCTTGCACGATGGAAGAATCCGGAGCGGCGGAGCGCTCCAAATTGACTGTCGACAGGGCGACGCCATTCGGTCGATGAGTAAGTCCGATGAAAAGCGCCAGAAAAACGAGTGCAGTTATCGTGTAATCAAGCCAATAGCTTCGAATTCGCGTTACAAAACTAAACGATGATCCCAATAATCTAAGCCGTTTCGACGACGTTTAAGGAACAAGCGAGATCGAAATCAATCATGAACACGGCCGGTGAATTGGCGAAGACGATATGACACTGACGTCTTCTGCAGACTGTTTTGCCTTCGAGAATTGCGAATTACACGGCGAGCTTCGCCAGACACCTTGCTTGCCCGCGCCGCGCAATGGCAAAGGGCGTCTCCGAACAGCTCAATCATTTCGCGAGACGACAAAGTTGACGGGTTTTTCGATTCCATAGTAGCCGATTCGATCCCACCGCACGGCGCCCAAGACGAGCGCATGAGACCCCGGCTGAACGTCTGCCATATTTATGTCGATACTGTATCCCGTGTGCATACCACAATCACCGCCGAGCATTCTGGCCACATCGGGTCGCGCGAGGCCATACGTGACGGATATGTTTTTAACTATCGATCGCCCATCCACTATGGCGACGAGGCCTTCCGCTGGGAACGGCATGGAAGCAACGGGATCGGCGGCCCAACCGCTCACTTCTAGATGAGCATCGCGTGGGACATTCCCTCCACCGACCAAGACGCGTGGACGTGCGCCACCGAGCTGCCACGCAACGGTATCGATGAACCCGGACCCGGAAACGAACCCCAACGGCATGAGCGGCTCGCTTCGAGAAGAGCGCGGTGCCTCTAAGGGGCCACTAGCCGGGCCATCCGCCACCGCCCGCAAATCGTGCAAGTAATAGCGAAGCATTTCGGTGTTCGGATAGAGCTTCCCAAGGGTTGGATTCGGCGCCGCTAATCCCAGAAGTAGCGTCGATTGCTCCGAAAGCCTGGCCAAACGAACGGCATGAATTTCGGTCAAACCAAACAGCACGTTGCGCCGGTACGACCACAATGCGGCGATGGACGCTATAAGCACCATCGCACGTACGAGACGCAATCGCGGTGGCGCACTGATCGTTCGCATCGCCTGAGCACATAGAGCTGCGGTCGCGATCCAAAAAATCGCCGCCGGCGTTTCATAACGGCTCGTCAAAGACTGTTCCACACCGAAATGGAGTCGCCCGATCGCGGTCATTACGGCAGTCGCAATAGCGTACATCCCGAGCGCCATCCACGGGAGCGAGTTTCCGAACTCCATCCTGTTCCAGGACGACTTCCGGGAAATCGCTATGGCACAGACTGCGAAGACGCCGAACACCAAGACGCCGACAATCGACGAGCCGGCGAGGCCGCTCCACCGTGCGAGCGGCAAGCCGAGATATGCAAAGAAATACTGTACCAGCAGCGATAAGGCAAACGTAGACCCGACGGGCGGCCGTTGGTAATGATATAAAAAAAGTGCGACAACCGCCACGCTCAAAATCGACCAGTCTCTTAATGCACCGCGACTGACATCGCGCCTAAAAAGCAAAATCAGAAAGCCAGCCAACAACGCATTCAGGCCAAAAGCGAGTGAATAAGCCGCGACGATCGCGCAGGCGCCGCCCAAACCTAGTAGCCCTGCATTCAAATTCGGCCTACTCAAGAACCAAATTACGCCAAATGTCGCAGTGTTGGCGAGAAACCAAGCTAACTGGTAACCGGTAATCCAATTATCGGATTGCGACGGAGAAAACATTAGCAGCGAGTCGATCAACAAGAGCGGGTACACAAACGCGCGTGGAAACGTCGCGCGAAGGAGCTCAAGTATGATCAGTTGACCAAGAACCGCGAGCGCAACGCTCACCATGCATTCGCGAACTTGACTCCAGCCCCCTAACGCATCGAGGCCGATGGCGATGAGACTCGGAAAAAATATTCGATGCTCGTTATGCTGCTGCCATAAGTCATGAAATGTAACGGTTCCCCGGTGAAGCGAAACGATGAGCGGCGTCCATTCCCACTCATCCCAGAACGGAACGTCGACGGCCGTCCGCTTAACCAACAGGAGAGAGCAGAGCGCAACGCCGATCGAAGAAAGTGCGCAAAATGCGCCGAAGACCCGCTGGAACGGCGCCGATCGTGCTCCGAATAAGCTCCGCTCCGTCGCCGAATGAAGCGGTTTCGCCATGCCGGCCACGCCGACGGCGTCTCTCAAAGCCGAAGTGACCTGCGACGAACATCTCGGAGGCCACGGAGGCGGAGCTTTACCATCCAGATCCAGCTCTTTTGGACGGTGTGGATCGCGCGGTTGACTTGTACGATCTCCGAGCGAACGGCTTCGAGTTCGCTATTCGCGTGAGCTAGAAACAATGCAACCGTCTCGCGCAACGCTTCGTCGGCTTCTCCAGCCTTGAGCTGCTCAGCGTCAACGGAGCGTTCCAAACGTTGCATCTCACGCCGCGCCTCTTGCCGCTCGGCCTCGAGCGCCAGCTCCAAACGTCGTATTTCGCCCTGCCCGTTCTGCTGCTCGGCCTCGAGCGCCGACTCCAAACGGCGAAGTTCGCTTTCGTGCACGGCGATACGCTCGCGCAAATGCTGGTTTTCAGCGATCTGGCGGTCTACTTCAGCAGAGCGCTCGACGAGAAGAGGTTCTTGCTCCACCTGAATCTCCGCACGTTCGCGCAGCGCGGCGAGCTCCGCCTCGAGCCTCCTGAGACGAGCGATGGCGTCGTCGAACTGGCTCGACTTATCCGACAATCTAGCGACGAGATTATCGAGCCGCTGCTCGTCAGTGAGTGGGACAGCCCGGATGATAAATTGGAATGTGTCGTGTTCCGGATCGCGCTGGACTTCCGCGATAACGTCCGGGTCGAACGCTCGCGGGTCGAGTTTGGGCATCGTATCGGTCGAGGCGAATAGGGCGGCCTTGGTTCGCTCCAAGCGTTCGATGCGATAACCCGCTCGCAGGCACAATTCTTGGACCGTCTTCAAGGTAAAGAAACGCAGGTGGGTGTTGTCGAGGAGGCCCAACTCCTGATAGTCGAATGAGCCGCGCAACAGCGCTAGACGCACGTTACCGTGTGCGATGTTTGGAATGGAGATGACGACCGAACCACCTTCGGCCAGCAAAGAGCGAGTCTCATCCAATACGCGCCAGGGGTCGCGCAGATGCTCGAGCACGTCGCCGAAAACCGCAACGTCGAACGCCGCCCCGGGCAAGAGATCGACCACTCGCCGCGTGTCCAAGTCGGCGACGATCACTTCGTCGCAAATCTCGCGTGCTCGGGCCGCCATTGCCCCGTCGACCTCAACTCCGGTGACCCGGCATCCGGCCGCCGCGAGCCAGCGAGACATATAACCGCTCGCGCACCCGAACTCAAGGACCCGCTTTTCGGAACCGATCATCTCCAGCATCATGCCGTGGCTGCTGGCAAGATCCGACGCGTCGGCATCTTCGGGGACCGTATACCACTTTGGTTTTGGGTCGATCAACGCGTCATGCTCCGCATAGATAGATGTGGCTGCCGAGCCACGCCCGGGAAAGTCCCGAAACGCCTACGATACGAGACCTCATGCGGCGCTGGCACCATAGTCAGACTGCCACGTCACTACGGTCTGACCCTATTGACTTCCCGCCCACCTGGCTCGAAGTCCCCGGGAATAACGCGCCCCATTTCGAACGACGGTGCGCATGATACGCAGTCGGCAAAATGGTCGAGAGTTAGGACTTCTCACGCAGCGGCTCGAGGAATTGCGCGCCGAAAAGCAACGGCTACACGAGCTCGCGCTCGCGTACCACACAGTCCAAGACAGTAGGTTTGCCCTTGTAAGGCAAGCGTTCCTCAACGCAAAGGCTGTCGTGCGCGGGTCGGCAGAAACGATTCCGACGGCAGCGCTCGTGCAGCCCACGATCGGGCCACGAAACGTCCGCGAACGCAAAGGTGGCCGAACCGGGATCTCGGCCGATGACGGTGGTGTTTTTGCCGACGAAATCATCGCCCTCCAGACGCAGATTTTGGAACTGTCCGATCTTTTAGAAGCGGAACGCAGCGGTACCGCCGGAGAGCCGTACGAGCGCTGGCGCCGTCAACACGGAACCCGACCGAGCGATCTTCTTCGGATGCGAGCGGTCGTTGACATTTTGCCGGCGCGACCGAAGATCAGCATCATCATGGCAACCTATAACACTCCGACCAACTTTCTGCGAGAGGCGATCCAATCGGTCGTCGACCAGATTTACCCCGACTGGGAACTTTGCATTGCGGACGATGCGTCGTCGCTTCGACATGTCCGCGCGGTCATCGACGAATATGTCGACCGCGATCCCGAGCGGATCAAAGTGACATACCGAGATCAGAACGGTCACATCTCGCACGCTAGTAACTCTGCCCTCGATCTCGCTTCAGGAGAATTTGTAGGGTTCCTCGATCATGACGATCTTCTGACATCTGAAGCGTTATTCGAGATTGCTCTCCTTCTGAACCGGCAGCCCGATTGCGACATCGTCTACACCGACGAGGATAAGATCGATCCGAATCGAGCGCTGCGGGATCCATACTTCAAGCCCGATTGGTCGCCCGATACATTTCTTTCGCGCATGTATACGTGCCATTTCAGCGTTTACCGGCGGTCGCTCGTGGAATCGGTCGGACGCCTACGGCCCGGCTTCGAGGGTAGTCAAGACTGGGATCTCATGCTTCGGGCGAGCGAACAAACGAAAAAGATTTATCACGTACCTCGTGTACTCTACCATTGGAGGATGCACGACGCATCTACGGCTTCGTCGGCGGCCGCCAAGCCGTACGCTACCGGAGCTGCGATGCGGGCTATCGAGGAAGCGCTCGACCGACGCAACGAACCGGGAGTCGTGCGCGAAGTTGAGAATTGCCCCGGCACCTTCCTCGTGCGCTACGCCATCGCGCAACCAAAAAAAGTCTCGATCATTATCCCGACGCGCAATCACGGTGAGGACGTCGATCGCTGCCTGCGCTCGATTGTCGAGAAGACGACTTATCGGGATTTTGAAATACTACTGATCGATAACGGCTCGACCGAGCGCCACTCGCTGTCGGCATTCGACGCTTGGGCGAAGCGGGATACACGGGTGCGCGTCATCAAATATGATGTCCCCTTCAATTTTTCCAAGATCAACAATTTTGGAGTGAGTCAGTCGACCGGTGACTACATCCTCCTCCTAAACAACGACACCGAATTAATAACCCCCGATTGGCTCGAAGCGATGGTCGAACAAACGCAGCGACCGACAATCGGCGCTGCCGGTCCATTGCTTCTCTATCCCGATCGAACGATCCAGCATGCAGGCGTCATCGTAGGCATCGGCGGCGTAGCGGGACACAGTCACAAGCATTTCCCGATGACTGCTATAGGTTATTTTCAAGCGCTTACATCGGTCACAAATTACACTGCGCTTACCGGAGCGTGTTTGATGGTGCAGCGGTCAAAATTTAATGAAGTTGGCGGCCTCGACGAGGATCTAACTGTGGCCTTCAACGACGTCGATTTTTGTTTAAAGCTGGTCGCCGCCGGCTATCGCAACATCTATCTGCCGCACGTCAAGCTCGTTCACTTTGAATCGAAAAGTCGCGGTTACGAGACGACAAAGGAAAAGGTTGCGCGTTTCGAACGCGAGACAGAATTGATGATCGATCGTTGGAAAACAGATTCTGTTCCTGATCCTTGCTACAGCCCTAACCTCACACTTGAGCGCGAAGACTTTTCTTTCAAAAATGTCTCGTAGCATACTGCCCGCTCGTCTTCGTTCCCTCAACGACGCCTCTCGTCACTCGGAGCCTGCGACGGGTCACCTCGACGAGATCCGGTTTCACGACGCACTCATACGTAACGTCGATCCCGAAAACAGCCGTCGAATTCCGGCGGGATGTAGCCTCTACGTCCGTGGTTGGGCCTTCACGGGCGCGCCGTACCAACCAGCGAGCAAAGTCTTTCTCTTGATCGGACCAGACATAGCTTTTCCCGTTCGTTATGGAGACGCTCGTTGGGACATCGTACCGCACTATGATGATCCTCGCTTAGAGCCCGTCGGCTTCCGTGGCATCTTCCCACTGACTGGATTAGACCGAGGTTCGTATGACATTTGCGTCGCAGCATTCGTGCCCGGCACAAACGAGTACCACCTCTTGGAAACTGGCGAGCGATTCGAAATTGTCGAGTCGCAACATCTTTTTCCGGGGAAACGTGTCGCGGCAAAAGGCATAATTCAGACATCAATCGATACGATTCAAACAGCCACCGGGCGTCAACCAAATCGCAGATCGCTGAACGTGCAACAAAGGGACACTGTAATGATCCGAGGTTGGGGCGTCGACCATGAACGCGCTAGCGCGATTAGCGGAGCCTTCGCGTGCATCGATGGTAAGGAATATATCTGTGGCGTTCATGGTCTGCCCCGCTACGATGTCGCGCAGGCACTGGGCATCCCTGAGGCACGGCGCTGTGGCTTCACGATCCATGTGCCAATCAGTGGGCTAACTCGTGGTTCGCACACGTTGGAAGTCGTCGCTCTCGCCGAAGATGGCGTGTCTTACTCGGTCTCCGACGGGTGCAAATTGATCGTCTGCTGAGCGATGGAGTTAATTCAACTCGTCGACACGAATCGCGTAATTCTCGCTGCGACGCGTCAAATTCGGATTGTAATACGGATCGTTCTCGAGCTGCGGTCCCCAACGCTCTTTCATCAAGAGGATCTCCCCTGCGGAACGTGCCGATTTTCGAGCACCGATATCGTGCCCGCGTGTTTTGGACTCGGCGTGTCGCAAGACGACATGCGGCAGATAGACGTTTCGGTAGCCGTGCGCGCGAAACTTGAGGCACAGGTCGACGTCGTTGAACGCGATGGTCAGCGCTTCGTCGAACCCGCCGACTTCCTCGAAGACGCTGCGGCGAACCATGAGGCAGGCTGCCGTCAAGGCAGAGTAGTCGCAGACCGCCTCGAGCGCACAGAAGTAACCTGTGGAATCACGCTCCGCAAAGCGATGGCTATGCCCGGCAACGCCTCCGATGCCGAGCACGACGCCCGCGTGCTGCACCTTGCCGTCGGGGAACAGCAGCCGCGCGCCGACCCCCGCGATCGCGGGGCGCTGCGCTTGCTCAACAAGCGCCGGTAGCCAGTCGTCGGTCAACACTTCCGTGTCGTTGTTGAGAAACAGCAGATACGTTCCCGAGGTCGAGCGGACGGCCCGGTTGTTGAGAGCGGAGAAGTTAAACGGCGCGTCATCACGCACGACGCGGACGCGCCCGTCGCGTTCCGGCCAACGTGCGAAGGATGCCAGCGACGCTGGATCGGTGCTGCCGTTATCGACGAGCACGACCTCGATCTCGGACGAAGCGTCATGTGAGAAGATCGACTCAAGGCAGCGGTCGACATCCGGGCCGTGGTCGCGCGTCGGCACGATGATGCTGATGCGGCCGGATCGTACGATATCGTAGCGGACGATATACGTCCCGGCACACTGGGCGTTCACCGTGACGCGGCCGCGTTCACCGCGACGTTCGAGCGCTTCCGAGAGAACGCGCACGTCCGATGCTGTTTCGCCGGCATCGCGAGTGCGCGGCCGGTGATGATACAGCACGCGCGGGATGTGGTAGATGCGATCGGTCCGTTCCGTTGCGCGAAGCGCGACGTCGTATGTCAAACTCCCGTTCGGATCCGTAATCGAGTCGGAAAACTCTCCGAGCAACGTGCGACGGTAAACGCAAAGGTCGCCGAGATACATGCGCGATAAGAGCAGCTCGGGTGACCAATCCGGCTTGAAGTACGGCGCGCTTAGAATCCCGTCGGCATCGATAGCATCTTCGTCGCCGTACACGATGTCCGCGTCCGGGTGGCGGTTCAGCAGTAAAGCGACTTCGAAAAGCGCCTCGGGCGCCAAGACGTCCCCGCCGTGGAGAAAGCCAACGTAATCGCCCGTCGCGGCCGCGAGGAGGACCGCGAAAGGCTGACGTGCATCCCCCGAGCCGGTATCAGGCAGCAGCACGATTCGTGAATCGTCGACCGCCCAATCGGGCAAGGACCGTCGCGCGTCGCGACCGGCCGCGACGCAGAGCTGCCAGCGGCCATACACTTGGGCGACGAGCGAATCGATGGCAGCGCGGAAACCGCTACCCGTGGGCGCTCCACCCGCGTAAAGCAAGGTGATGCATGGTTGCCGGGGCAGCACCTCGGCAATCTCGCGCATCCGCGCCAGATCGGCGTCCCGCGGTGCATTGAGTCCCAGCCATTGACCGTACGGATCTGCACCGTCGACGGCACTCTCGACGCCCGGCGGCAGAGAAAACGGCGGCCACGCCCCTTCGACTGACAACCGGAAGCGCTTCTTGATCGCGAAGAACCGGTTGCGGAGCATCCAGAACCGGCTCTGCTCCATCGCTCGGATACGTTCGCGCATCCGCCGCACGAGCGGCGCAAGTATCGTGATGTCGTCCGGCACGTCTGCTGGGTTCCACCGCCGTCCGAGCGGTCCCCGGAAAGGACCACTTGCGCGTCGTAACGTAAAACGCTTCGCTCTTTCGCCGACCGCAAAGCCGCACGCCCAATGCACTAAAGATGCTTAACTAACAAAAAAGAAAGTTGGCGTTTGAGAACGTGGCTGGTCACCGGTGGACTCGGCTTCATCGGATCGAACTTCATCAGGCTCGTCTTGACGACGCGGCACGACGTCCGGGTCGTCAATCTGGACGCGATGACGTATGCCGGCAACCCGGCCAACGTTGCCGACTGTGCGGATGAGCCGCACTACCGCTTCGTTCGCGGTAACATCTGCGATGCCGAAGCCGTTGAAACGGCGATCGGCGACGGCGTCGACGCGATCGTCAACTTTGCCGCGGAAACGCACGTCGATCGATCGATCTTGGACCCGGAGGCTTTCCTGCGCACCGATATTCTCGGAACGCACGTCCTTCTCGAAGCGGTTCGCAAGCACGGCATCGCACGCTACCTGCAAGTCTCGACGGATGAAGTCTACGGCCACGTAGCGGCCGGGCATTCGAAGGAAACCGACACGGTCGCACCGCGTTCGCCGTACGCGGCCAGCAAAGCGGGCGGCGATCTGCAGGTCTTCGCTTACGCGACGACCTATGGCACCCCGGTTATCGTGACGCGCGGATCGAATACGTACGGACCCTATCAGTATCCGGAGAAAATCATTCCGCTCTTCATCACGAATCTCATCGACGACAAAGCCGTTCCCGTCTACGGTGACGGCCTGCAGATTCGCGACTGGTTGCACGTCGAGGACCACGCTCGCGGCATCTTGCACGTGCTCGAGCACGGCGAACTCACGCACGCGTACAATCTCGGCGGAGATAACCTGCGAACGAACATCGAGGTCACGCGCCGGCTCGTCGATCTCTGCGAGCGATCCTTCGAGACCCATGTCCGGCACGTCATCGATCGCCCGGGCCACGATCGGAGGTACTCCCTGGACTCGTCCAAGACGCGCAAGCTCGGGTGGCAGCCGCAGATCGATTTCGAAACCGGCGTCGTCGAGACCGTGCGCTGGTATCGCGAGAACGAGTCGTGGTGGCGCCCCACCAAAGGCGGCGAGTTCGCGACGTACTACGCTCGGCAATACGCGGAACGAGGCGCGCGATGAAAGGCATCATCCTCGCGGGCGGACTCGGCTCACGCCTTCGGCCGCTCACCAAGGTGACGAACAAACACCTCTTGCCCGTCTACGACCGCCCGATGATCTACTACCCGCTGCAGACCTTGTGCGCCGCCGGCATCCGAGAGATCATGATCGTCACCGGCGGACACTCTGCCGGCGATTTCCTGAGGCTGCTCGGCAACGGCCGAGACTTCGGGCTCGCGCACCTGAACTATACGTACCAAGAAGGTGAAGGCGGTATCGCCGACGCCCTTCGGCTGTGCGAACATTTCGCCGAAGGCCAGCGCATCTGCGTGATTCTCGGCGACAACATCATACAAGACGATATCTCGCCGTACACCCGCAAGTTCGAACGCCAGGCGAGCGGCGCGCGGCTCTTGCTCAAAGAAGTACCGGATCCCGAGCGCTTCGGCGTGCCCGAAATCCGAGGCGAGCAGATCGTGACGATCGAGGAGAAACCCGCCTTCCCAAAAAGCCGCTACGCCGTGACCGGCGTGTACTTTTACGACGACCGCGTTTTCGATTTCATCCGCAGCCTCAAGCCTTCGGACCGCAACGAATTCGAGATCACCGACGTGAACAACCAATACATCCGTTCCGGTGATCTGCAGTTCGACATCCTCGAGGGCTGGTGGAGCGACGCGGGTCAGTTCGAGAGCCTTCATCTGGCCGCGAATCTCGTCGCCAAGATGCGACAATCCGAAGCCGCGATTCGTAACGGAACGACGAGCGGGTCTATCGTGTGATGACGCATGCCGGCGCGCCTCCGACCCGGATCGCTGCCAGCCACCTTCTCGACCACTCCCCAGAATGGGTTGATGCGCTGTTGCGCTGCCTCGACCTCGGCCTGTTACGCACTCGCTTGCTCGCCGCCGGACTCTGTGACGAAACCGACGACGATAACGCAATCCTCGAGGCATATTTCACGCGCGATGCGTGCAAATTGGTCTCACCCAACAAGCTGTTCAACGAAGTCTGGTACCGTTCTCACTACCCCGACGTCGCTGCGGCAGCCACCGCCGGCGGCACGACCGGCTTCGTCCACTTCATCGCGCACGGGATCGCCGAGTCGCGCTGGCCGAATGAATCGATGCAGATCGCGGGCAGCCGCTACCGCGACCCCGCGGCGGCCATGACGGCACTCGACGCCGCGGCGTACGTGCAGTTGAACTCAAGCGCGCAGGCGTTCCTCGAAGCCTTTCCGGTGATGACGGCGCTCGAACATTACAACCGCTACGGCCGCTTGTTGCACCTCGCGGCCACGGCGATCCCCCAGACGCCCGGTCTCAACGGCCGATCCGCCTTGGTCGCGTTGATGGAAAGCGAGTTCGATCCCGAGTTCTACGCCGACACGTACCTCGTCCAGACGAGTTCGCGCGAGCATCTGGCCGATCCGTTCCGGCACTATCTCACCATCGGAATCGAGCGCGAGTATTCGCCGAATGCATGGTTTCAAGAGGACTGGTACCGCGCCTACTATGCAGACGTTCGCGCGGCGATTCCGCGCGACGTGCCGTGCGGCTTCCACCACTATCTCGAGCACGGTCGTATCGAAGGCCGGCTGCCGCGTTTCGATTTGACCGCAGCGCTGGAAGCGAGACTGCCGGGTGTAACGGCGCCCGTGCTCGTCAACCGCACGGAAACGCTGCGCAACCGGCTCCACGGCGATGGGAATCTGCGCGCCTTCCGCCGTGCGGACGATGCGGAGCCGGCCACCGTCTGGTTCTTGCTGCCGACGCTCCACCCCGATATTGCGTTCGGCGGGTATCGCGCGGCGTTCGAACTCGTCCGGTCGCTCGTGGCTGCCGGCCGCCGTGTTGCGATCTACTGCACCGAAGAGCCGAACGCGAACAAGGGCTACTTTCTATGGCGCGAGCATTCGGAAAAGATTCGCGAGGCGTTTGCCGACGTGAAGGTGCTCGGGCGATACGAGGACGACCGGATCGGCGTCTGCCCGCGTGATCGCGTCGTCGCCTACAGCGTTTGGGATCTTTACCGCGCGGCCGCGCTGGCGAAGTGGACCGACTTTAGGCGTCCCTTCCTGCTCGCACAGGAATACGAGCCGGTCTTTTTTGACAATTCCTCGAGTAAGGTGCTCTGCCACGAAACCTACAGCGTGCCGCACTATCCGATCATCAACAGCAGCCAGTTGCGCGACTATTTTCGCGCTAACCGCATCGGCGTGTTCGCCGCGGACGAAGCGCTCGAGGATGTCGAACACTACGCCGTCTTCGAGCACCACATCAATCAACTGCCGCGCCAAACCGCTGCTTCGATGGCCGCACGGCGAAGCAAGGTCTTGGCGCTCTATGCGCGACCCGAACTGCACGCGTCCCGCAACCTCTTCGAACTCACGCTGCTCGCGTTGCAGAACCTCTGCGGGCGCGGCCTGTTCGGTGCCGAGTGGTCGTTCGTGGGACTCGGGGCGCTCAGCGACGTGCCGCCGCTCGAGCTCGGGCGCGGGCACCGGCTCGAGCTGCGTCAGCGTACGACCGAAGAAGAGTACGTCGAGTTGCTCCACTCGCTCGATGTCGGCATTAGCATGATGTATGCCCCCCACCCCGGAGTGGTCGCGCGCGAATTCGCGACGACGGGCGCCATGGTCACCAACGTTTACGAAAACCGAACGGCGGCCGACCTGCGCCGGCTTTCGGAAAACATCGTTCCCTGCGAGTTCTCGCTGCGCGATTTAGAGCGCGCGATCGTTGACGCGGTCCGGCTTTCGAGCGACTACGCCTCGCGCGAGCGCAACGCTCACCGGCCCGTGCTGCGCTCGTGGGAAGAGATCTTCTCGCGCGATTTCCTCAGCCGGACCTTCCGTCTCGATGCGTAATCTGCTCGGCGCACTCTACGAACGCACGGCCAACGCGCCGGCTCATCCCGCGCTACTGTTCGTCAAGAAAGACGAATACCGGCAGTTCGCTTACGCCGATCTTCTACACGAGACCGAGCGCTGGGCGTCGCTCTACGCGACGCTCCGGCTCCGTGCGGGCGCGGTCGTCGCGATCGTGCTCGACCATCGTTACGAACTCTATCCGGCGTTTCTCGGCGCAATGCGCGCCGGACTCATTCCGACGTTTCTGCCGTACCCCACGCCGAAACAGGATCCTGAGCTTTACTGGCGCGCGCAGCGCGAGCTGTTCGCGCGGGTCCGGCCGGCGTGCGTGCTCAGCCTCCCGTCGCTGCTGCCGTGCCTGCGCGAACTGACGGCGCCCTTCGCTTGCGCCGTCCTCGACGTCGATGCGGACCAGCCGCCCGAGACGTCGGACGCTCTGCCGCCGCTTGGCACGGTCGAAAGCGACGAGCGCATCGCGCTCCTGCAGCACAGCTCGGGAACCACCGGCGCCAAGAAAGGCGTCGCCCTTACGTTCTCCGCGATCCGCGAGCAGAACGCCGCCCACGCTCGCGCGCTCGGCTCGCGACCCGATGACCGGACCGTGTCGTGGCTGCCGCTCTATCACGACATGGGGCTGATCGCAGCCTTTCTCTTCCCGCTTACGGTGGGGAGCACCATCGTGTCGCTCGACGCGTTCGAATGGCTGCTGCGGCCTGGACTGCTGTTCGAGCTCATCGAACGCTACCGCGCAACGCACGTCTGGCTTCCCAACTTTGCGTTCAACCATCTCGTGCGCACGAACGATGCCGCACGGACGTACGATCTTTCCTCGATGCGTGCATTCGTCAGCTGTTCGGAGCCATGCAAGCCGGCTACGTTCGAGGCCTTCTCGGCGGCGTTCGAAGCCTCGGGCGTCGAACCCACGATGCTGCGCACATGTTACGCGATGGCGGAGACGGTATTCGCCGTCACGCTAGGGGGCGAGGGTCCGCCGCACACGCTCGCCGTCGACGCGGAGGCGATGCGCACGCGTGACGCGGTAACCGCGCCGTTGCCGTTCGGCGAGGCGGTCGAATTCTTGTCGTGCGGCAAGCCGCTCGGCGGCATCGAACTGCGCATCGCCGCCGCCTCCGGTGCGAATGTCGGTGAGATCCAGTTGCGCGGCCGTTTCGTCTTTTCGCACTATCATGAGAACCCGTCGGCGACAGCCGAGGCCTTCGAGGACGGTTGGTACCGAACGGGCGACCTCGGTTTTGTGTACGAGGGCGAACTGTACGTCTGTGGACGGCGTAAAGAGATGCTGATCGTGCACGGCCAAAATTTTTATGCGAACGATGTGGAGGACGTGGTCGGCGAAGTCGTCGGCGTCAAGCCCGGCCGTGTCGCAGTCTTCGCGGTCTACGACGACGCCGTCGGCAGCGAGGAAGCCGTCGTGCTCGCGGAGAGCGTCGCCGACGGCGAGGAAGCGCGGCTCGAGCTAACGCGCCGCATCCGTGCAGAGGTTTACAGTAAGCTCGGACTGCAGGTCCGTACGGTCGAGATCCGCCCAATCGGCGATCTGGTCAAGACAACCAGCGGCAAGATGAGCCGGGACGAGAATGCGCGGCGCTATACCGCCGCGTTGACCGCGGCAGTATGAGCGATCTTGCATTCGAGGCCGCGGTCATCGCGATTGTCGCCGACACATTCTCGACCGACCCTACGCGCATCGGTCTTCACACCACTGCCGATGACGTCGAGGGCTGGGATTCGCTCGGACATTCGATCCTCTTGGCGCGCCTCTCGCAAAAGCTCGGGATCGACATCGGTGAGGAGATCGCCGTCGAACCGAACAATGTCGGGGAACTCATCGGCCGACTCGCCGAAGAACGCGCCCGCGTCGCGCATGATTGAACGCCAAGGAAAGGTTCGTGGCGTCCTCGAGGGACGCAACGGCCGGTTGTTCCTGGGCGATCAAGATGGCTTCGCGCTCCGCTGGTTCTTGAACCCAGTCCCATTCAATCGGCCCCTGCTCGAGATTTGGAAGCGGACGCTGCGACGTCGCGCGCGCGAACTCAAACGGCGCGGCGTGCCGTACGTGTTCTACCTCGTGCCGGACGCGCACTACGTCCATTCCGAAGACCTTCCGGCCGACGTGGACGTCGCCGGCAACGCCTCGCCCGGCGCGACGTTCCTTGCATTCATGCACGAGCTGCGCGACATCACCTTCGTCGACCCGCGACCCGATCTGCTGGCCGCCAAGGGCGGTCTCGAGCTGTACCGCAAGACCGATTCGCATTGGACGCAGTACGGCAGCTTCGTGGCCTACAAGACGCTGTGCCGCGCGCTCGCTCCACTCGTACCCATGTCGGAATTGCAGGCACACGACGTCGTCTTCGAATACCGGCGTGTGTTTGGCGATCTCGGCGTCCTGGTCGAGCCAGAACGCAGCGAGGAGACGCCACGCGCGAAGCTCAGCCGTAATGATCACCAGCGCATCTACGATAACGAAGGTCTCGCGCGAACCGGCTGCATCGAAACCCTGGCTCCCGGCGCGGCCCAAGCGCGAGCGCTCTTCTTACGTGACTCGTTCATGACGGAACAATTCGACTATATCGGTCGGAGCTTCCGCAACGTGCTCTGCGCCGGAACGACGACGAGCCTGTTCCTTGACGAGGTTGACGCATGGAAACCAGACGTCGTCGTGACGCATGTCGGCGAGCGCCGGCTCTACGCCTACGAACCCGATCACCGTCAAGACACCTTCGAGGACGTGTTTCGGACGGATTTCACGTCGCCGCACGGCCGCGCGGCCCAAAAAGCGATGCTGTTGCTCGGCGCGGGGCGAACGACCGAAGCGCTTGACTCGCTCGCGGGGTTCGAAGGAGACGCGGCGTTGCGTCCGGATCACGCCTACGTGCTCGCTCAGGTACTGCACGCCAATGGGCTGCACGAGCGCGCCTGGGCGGCGGTTGCCGTCGCGCTCAACGCTTACCCGGGGCGACCGTCGTACCTCTCGATGGGAGCGAAAATTCAGCTCGCACTCGGCGGGATCCGCGAAGCCGTCACGTTCGCGGAACGCGCGCTCGAGACGGCCCCTTACAACGGTCACTATCATCAGGTGTACGCATACGTCTTGCTTAGCAAGGGCGACGCCGCCGGGGCGCGGCGTCACCTCCAGGCGACGCTCCACGACATCGACGACTACGCCACGCTGTGGTACTTCCAGAGCCTTGCGTGCGAAGCGTTTGGCGACCGGCTCGGCGCTTCCGAGGCGATCGTGGAAGCCATGCTGCTCGACGGGAGCGAGCCGGCATACAAGGCGCATGCCGTCAAGCTTTGGCAGCTGTGAAATACGCTGCGTTTCTACGAGTTGCTCGCGATCCAACCGCCAGCGTCGGCGGCTACCAGCTTTGCACGATGCGGAGGCGATAACTTTGGTAGGCGGCTCGAGTCGGGCGAGCCGGCTAACGCTCGACCATAACGACGTGCTCTCGGGGCCCTTGCCGACCGATGCGGGCACGGCCATTTCCGTCTATCACGATGGCAGCCGATGGGCGGGAAGTTCGGTTCGCGCCGGCGTCGAAGGTGAAGGCCCGTCGTTCTCTTGTCAGCTTCCGCCGGTGCCCGAAGCGCGTGACGCGACGGTCGAGGTGCGCGACGCCGCCGGTAAGCGCATCTTCGAACGTGCCATTCTCCATCGCGTCCCGCGCTTCAACGCTTTCGGCCTTCTCGCGAGCGATGTATTCGAGCCCGGGCACCCGCCGCTGAACGCGATTACGTGGATGAGCTTCGATGGCGCGCGATTGAGTATCGGCGGGGCTCATCTGCCCCCGCACGGCGACCCGTTGAGCCTCGGCGTTCGGTTTGGTCCAGGAGTGGCCTACGCCCACGAGTATCCGTTACGTTCCGTCGGCTGGGAAGACGTCTACTGGTACTGGCCCAACGCCGCGAACTCGAATCTGTTGGTGACGATCGATCTTCTCGCGTCGGCCTTCGATTCCGATCCGTTTCACTGTGAATTCGTCGAAACGCGCCACGGCGAGACCCACAAGCTTTCGGACCTGTGGTTGCCGAACGACTTGCGCTCCTTCATGACATTTACCTCGGACACTGCGAAGATCGATCGCGTGCAGAAGGGCGTCGACGCGCACAGCATCGTGCTGCCGGGCTATTCGCAGTTCCGCTACCTCGAATCGCAATTCGCGCGTTTCGGCATCCGTTCAGGTCCCGGCGTCGGGCTGCTCGACTGGGGCTGCGGGGTGGGGCGGCTGACGGCGCACTTCATTGCGAACTGGCCGCGAGCGACGGTATGCGGGACCGACATCGACAGCGCGAACGTGCACTGGTGCGCGGCGAGCTTCGGCGAAGACCGCTTCAGCGTCGCACCTCTCTGGCCGCGGACGAAGTACGCCGGCGAGAGCTTCGACGGGGTGTTCGGCGTCTCGGTGATGACGCATCTGACGGCCGAAGCACAGGCCGCTTGGCTCGCGGAGCTCGCGCGAATTCTAAAACCCGGTGGCATCGCGCTGCTCACGTTCGCCGGCAGCGCCGGAAAGGCGTATGGTTCCCGCTGGCGCGCGCCGGCTGGTGGAACGCCTTTGCAGGGCGCGAGTTCGATGCCGACAGTCACGACGACGTGCTCGATGGCTTCATCGCGGACCGCGACTACTACCGGCAGACGGTGCAAACGCCAAATAACGTCCGCTCGCGCTGGTCCCTCCACTTCGACGTGCTCGAGACGGTCGAAGCGGCGTTTGGAAACCAAGACCTTGCCGTGCTGCGGCGGCGCTAACGCCCCGATTCGTTTGAGCGACGCCGAGCGAGCGAGCGAAGCGCGCGCTTCAGCGCCCACCAGGGGCTGGCGTACGTGGCCTGAATGGCCGCCTCGAGCTGGGCGTTTTCGAGGACAGCGCGCGCGATCTCGTCATTCACGAAGGCGATAAAGAGGCGTTCGATGCGGTCACGCGACGAGGCTGCGGCGTCGAGTTCGGACTCGAGCTCGAGCGAGCGGAGCAAAAGCGCGTTGAGCGTCTGGTTCGCTTCGGCGCGTTCGGTTTCGAGCGCCGCTAAGCAGCGTCGCGCTTCAAGCAAGTCGACGATGAGTGCACTGCGTGCCTCCCGCGCTGCGCCATTTGTGGAAGGCGCGCCCTCCGCTTCGGGCAAGGAGGAAGAACGCCCGCTTGTCCTAAGCATGAGGTGCGCGACGCTCCCGGAGCGCGCGCCACGACGAAAGGGTCGCTACGGTTCCTTGCAAGAGCCCCACATGACGCTCCATGCCGACGATTCGCTTTCCAAAGCGCTCGCCGAACGTCTCCGGGTTCTGGAGACGGAACGCGCGCGCACCGCAGAGCTGCGAAGCGCGTATCTCGTCGTGGAGGCTAGCGCGTTCGCACGCTTGGGCTGCTTCGTCGCTAGTCTACGCCGCTCCCCCGCAACCCGGTCGGGGGCGGCCACGATTGTCCGCGCGCTCGGCACGGTCGTGCTGGGCGCCGTCGCTGCCGGTTGCGGCGTCAGCGCCTCGGCGCTCAAAGCGTCACCGTCGTCTGCCCCGCAGACGAATGCGGTTGCGGTGGCCGCACGGGACGTGTCGGCCGCTTGTCGGATCCACGCACAATTGACGACGGGCGCCACGGTCGGCATCGATGCGTTGGTCCGCAAGGGCACGACCCAGGACATTGCCGATCGGCACGGTGCGCCGAGTGCGGCCGCGTACGAACTCTACGGCTGGGGCAAGGATCGCACGGGCAATAGCGAGCCACGCGGCGTTTGCCTGATCGTCGACGGCAAGGTCGAGGATCGGGCCACGTCGTTTTATGGCGAGCCGCGGCCCGACGTCGCCAAGGCCCTCGCCAACCCGGAGCTCGCGCGCGCGGGATATTTGATCGAAGTACCTCCCGGCACGTTCTCGCGAGGAACCCGGCGCATCGGCGTCGCCGTCGTTTCGTCCGATGGTTCGATCTCCCAATCTAAGGTCATACGAACCATCACGTTTCGTTAGATCGGGGTGCAGCAGAGCGAACAGCGGTATCGCGATTGGACCAGCCGCTCGACGGCCGCACGCCTTCTCTCATCGGCGCTCGAAACGATCGCATTCGCTGCAACTTAAAGTTGCTCGATGCGCTGCAAGTTCTTTGAACGCAAGATTTGCTGCACCGTACCGGTGCGCCGGGCGAAAACGCAATGCCGTTGATCGGTCGTCACTAGGATATTGCGCCGTGCATCGAAACATGCGGGTATGACGCGAACGTTTATAACCGGCGCGCTACTGCTCGCGACGTGCGCCTGCGCGACTCAAGCGACCTCGGCGAGCGATGCGAGCCCGTCGCCCACGCCCACCGGAAGCCCCGCGAGCATGCATCACGCGCCGCAGCCGAACAAGGCGCTGCTCGAGTCCAAAGAAGCTCACGCGTGGGCCAAATCCGCCCACGCGACGCTCCTTGCGCCCGCGCCGGGTAAGCCCGAGACGCCGGCGGCAGCCGCCGATTCGTCGGCGCCGACGATTTCCGCGGTCGCCGCGACACCGTCGACCGTGCACGGCGGCGATACGGTTCGGTGGGACGTCCACACGAGCCCCAACGTCGTCTCGGTCGCCGCCCACGTCACGCTCGCCACGTTGCAACTGCAGCGTACGGCGCCCGGCCACTTCACGCTCGCATTCGTAATCCCGGCGAACACCCCCGGCATCTTTCACGGGACCTACAACGTCGATATTATCGCGAAAGCGAGCGACGGCGACTCGGCGACCAAGACGATCTCGCTGACGTTCGTCTAACGACCGTTCAGTAGATCGATTCAAATTTGCGCATGGATCGCCATAGTTTTCCAAGCGCTTCAGCGAAAGCCGCGCCAGCATCAATTTGGCAACTTTGCGAACGGTGCGCGATGACATAAAGCGAACCTGCTAGTCGCTTTCGAATGGGTCAATAGCCCCGAAGGCAGGAGCCAAACTTGACGTTCCCACTGTTTAGCCGTATTCCGAAGTCCGAATTCTGACTTCGGAGACATTTTCGGGCTGAGACGCTTGGCTTCCCTGTGAAGAGCCGCAAGATCGGTCGAAACGGCGAAGTCGTTATTTCTGCATTCAAAGCTGGCTCGACGGCGCATTACGTGCAGGTCGACGAACGAACTGTCATCGTGACGATCGATCCGCCCGAGCGCATCCACGCGCTCGTCGACCAACTACACCTCGAGCGGACGTCCCCCGGGGGCAGGCGTCGCCGCCGCCGTAGCTGGCCGCAAGCATGTAACGGCAATACGCCCTGCGCGCACGTTTCACGGACCCGAGCCCGACGTGCTAATCTCTGCGGAGGCTGCGCAGGCCAGGGCGACGAGCTTTCCGATGCGTCGTCGACGCCCCGCATAGCACGCTGACGACTTAGTAGATCGAGGCGAACCGGCGCTGCTCCAAATGGAATTCCTCGAGCAGCGTCATCCAGCGGATATTGTAGTAGCGGGGATCGCCGTAGTCTTCCAAGCGCTCGAGCGGTAAGCGCGTTAACATCAGTTGAATCGATTCGAGCACCGTCCGCGACGGCGTGAAGCCAAGTCGGTTGCTCAGCTTGGCGTTGCTCATGCGATAGTTCCGCACGAGCTTGGGTAGCGGCGCCTCCTTGAGTTCGACGCGGATGGGCGGCTCGACGAGGCCGAGCGACCCGGCGACGAGCATCGCGAGTTGCCGGATCTGGTAGTTCTCCTCGAGCACGTTGAAGATCTGACCGCGAATCGTGTCGAGTGGCGTCTCGAGCGCTAAGACGTGAACCGCGGCGACGTCTTCGACATCGACCAGCGGCCGCCACATCCAGCCGCCGCCGTGCAGATAGAGCCGGCGCAAGACGATCGCGTCCTTCACGAACGTATTGACCACGAGATCGAAGCGCATGCGCGGACTGTAGCCGTACACGGTACCCTGCCGGAAAATGACGGGCGCGAACGCATCGCTCGCGGCGCGCAGCACGACGTCTTCGGCATATTTTTTCGAGATGGAGTACGCGCCGCGCGGCGCGACCGTCGTCGTCTCGTCACACATCACGGGCGAACGCGCGAGTTCTTGCGCCGAGGCTTCGCTATCGTAGATCGAAGCGCTCGACGCGAACGTGAAGCGCCGAATACCGTGCGCGACGCACGCGGCCACGAGACCCTCGGTGCCGTTCGCGTTCATCTGCCAGTTCGCTTGCGGGTTGTATTCCGCGGTCGGATCGTTGGAGAGGCCCGCGAGGTGGCAGACGGCATCGATGCCCGCAAGCCACGCATCGTCGAACTCGCGAATGTCGCCTTGCACGATCTCGAGGTCCAGTCCGGCGAGCGGGGACCGGCCCCAAAAAAGCCGGTCGAGCACGACGACGGCGTGTCCGGCTTCGAGCAACCGCCGACACAGCACGGCGCCGATATACCCGCCCCCTCCGGTCACCATAACGCGCATCGCCAACGTTTAGTCGCGCACGCGACGCGTCCCGTTCTTCGGGAGAAGCGACCGATGGCCGGCGCTTCAGTCGTTTACGACGGTCGTTCCTTCGCCCGCCAGCACCCGAGAGAGCGCACTGGGGCCCGAGCCACCGATCAGCACGCGGTGCGCGCCACGCGCGAGCGCATCGAGCGCGCTCAGCATCTTCGGACGCATGCCACCGTCGAACGTCCCGTCGGCGAGATGCGCCCGTGCTTCGAAAGCCGTCAAGCGCCGCAAGCCCGTCGCAGCATCGTCCGGAACGCGCCTCACGCGATCGACGTTCGTGACGATGATGAAGGCGTCGGCGCGCAGCTCGCCTGCGATCGCTCCCGCAGCTGTATCGGCGTTTACGTTGAGCGCCGTGACCGCATCCCGGGAGACGCCCATGGGCGCAACCACCGGCACCATCCCGGCGCCCAAGAGCGCCTGCAATACGTGCGGTCGCACTTCCTCGATCTCTCCGACGAACCCGAGCGAGACGCCGGCGACCGGGGCCGCCGGACGAGCGACGAGCAGCGAGCCGTCCTGACCGCTGATGCCGGCGGCTCCGACGCCGCGCCGCGCGAGCGCGCGAACGAGCGCCTTATTTACCGTACCGCAGAGAACGGACTCGGTCACGGCGAGCGTTCGTGCGTCTGTGATACGCAAACCCTCCACGCGCGCGGTTTCGATGCGGCGTTCGCGCAGCGCTACGTCGATCTGCGGGCCGCCACCATGCACGACCACGACGCCGTCACCGGCGCGCACGCGCGCCGCGACATCGTCGAGCAGCGGGTCGTCGTCTTGCGCCGCCATGGCGTTGCCGCCGTACTTGAGCACGATCAACACGCGCGCGACGTTCGGCGCGGCGGGGTCGACGCCCGCCGCCAAACGAAGCACGGAGGTAATGAAGCGGATTTACGATCCGATCCATCACTTCATCGAACTCGACGATGGCGAACTCGCGCTGCTGGATGCCGCGCCGATGCAACGCCTGCGGCGGCTACGACAGCTCGGCCTCGCCTATCTCGCGTTTCCCGCAGCAGAACACTCGCGCTTCGGTCATGCGCTCGGTGCGCTGGCCGTCGGGGACCGTGTGCTTAAAACGCTGCTGCTGCACTCGGACTATTTCGCAGACGAAGCCGATTTCCAGCGGCAACGGCGCCTCCTGCGAGCGAGCCTGCTGCTGCACGACATCGGCCACGGTCCCTTCAGCCACGCCTGCGAAGCGGTCCTCGGCGTCCGCCACGAGCTGCGCACGCAGGCGATCCTCACGCTGCCCGAAATCGCCTCGGCTCTGGGCGCGCTCGACGTCGACCCGAGCGAGGTTCTCGCACTCATCGCCGGCGACGCCGATGCGCGCTATCCGGTGTTACGCGAGATCGTCAGCGGTCCGAATCTCGACGCGGACCGGATGGACTACCTGCTGCGCGACGGATACTTTACGGGTGTCGTCAACGGACGCTACGACGCCGACCAGCTGATCGCGGCGTTGCGCGTTTATGAAAACGAGGGCCGCCCCGCCCTCGGCGTCGATGGTCGTGGCGTCGTGGCGCTCGAATCGTTCGTGCTCGCGCGATACATGATGTTTTCGACAATCTACTTCCATCACACGACGCGCCAATTCGAGCGCATCCTGCACGAGGCCCTCGACGAACTTTGGCGCAATCCGCGGGCGCTCGATCCCATCGACGAGTTTCTCGCCTGGGACGACGTACGCGTCTTCGAAGCGTTTCGCACGCAGGGCACGCCCGCGTCACGTGCGGCCCGCGAGCGGCAAACGCTCTACGCGCTCGTCGCCGAGTTCAACGCAGAGCGGGACCTGCGCGCATTCGATGCGTGCGAGGCGACACTTCGGGAGCGCTTCGGTTCGGCCGTTTGGGCCGACACGCAGGAGCAACTCTTGCACCGCCTGCCGCTCGGAGTCGACGCATCTCCCAGTGTCCTGGTCGGAACGCGCTCGGGTGTCGTCGACGCACGTTCTGCCTCGGACCTGATCGGCCGGCTCGGAGGCAAAGCCTATTGGCGGAAGCTTTACGTCCGCCGCGCCGAAGCCGACGTGGCCGCGGCGCGCGAGCTTTGCCGGGGCATTACTGCGCAAATCAAGGAGCGCGACTAATCCCAGCGGTACCCCGTCGGCATGGCCCAGCTCGACCTCAATCGGGCGTTCGAGGAGTCCATCGCCGAACGCGTCCATCTCCTGAACGAACCCCGGTACAAAGCAACTGTTCTGCAGATCGCCCGCCTTCTGACGCAAACGCTGCTCGCAGGACGCCGCATCTACTGGATGGGCAACGGCGGCAGCGCCGCCGACGCCCAGCATCTGGCCGCCGAGTTCACGGGGCGCTTCTTGCGCGAACGGCGCGGTCTCTCGAGTGAGGCCCTAACGACGAACACGTCGTCGCTCACGGCGATCGCCAACGACTACGGGTATGACGCCGTTTTCAGCCGGCAAGTCGAAGCGATGGTCGTTCCGGGTGATGCCGTCATCGGCATCACTACGAGCGGCACGTCGCGCAATATCCTCGCGGGCTTGGAAGAAGCGAAGCGTCGCGGCGCCGCCACGATCGCCTTTACCGGAAACGGCGGCGGCCCCGTCGCGCAGCATGCCGATATCGTCCTCGTCGGTCCCGACGGTTCCAGCGCGCTCGTGCAAGAAGTCCATATCGCGCTCGGCCACATTATCTGCGACCTCGTAGAACGCCAGATCGTCGAAGCCGATGCGCTCGCGAGTCGCGCACCGGTCGCTGCCATAGAGCGCTGATGGCGATCGCGACCGTGCCAACGATCTTCGCGGATGCGAAGATCTTCATTCCGGACGTATTCGAAGACGACCGCGGCTTCTTCAAAGAGACGTACTCGTCGCCGAAGTATCGCGCGCTCGGGCTGCTCGATGACTTCGTTCAGGACAGCGTCTCTTTCTCGACGCGCAACGTCATCCGAGGACTGCACTACGATCGCAAGATGTCGAAGTTCGTTCAGGTGCTGCGCGGCAAGATTTGGGATGTGATCGTCGATATCCGGCCGAGGTCCGCGACGTTTTTGCGCTGGCAGGGCTTCTATCTGAGCGAACATGATCACAAGCAACTCTACATCCCGCCGGGTTTCGCGCACGGATTCATCGCGCTCGCGGACGAGGTGGTCTTCTCATACAAGCACGGTGCACTGTACGATCCCGCGAGCGAAGGTGCGATTCGCTGGAACGATCCCGAACTTGCGATCGCCTGGCCGCTCGTCGGCGAGCCGCGACTCTCGAACAAAGACCGCGCCGCCCCGGCGCTCGCCGACGCCGGCGTCAAGCCGTAGCTTGCAGCGCGGGCGGCTTTCGGAAGCGTAACCGGTCGCACCGTCGAAGGCGACGTCATGCGAGTCGCGATCGTCGGAGCGTCGGGGCAGCTCGGCGCGGATCTCATGCATGCCTTCGCCGATCGCAAGCCGATCGGCATCGAGCATCGCAGCGTCGATATCGAGATACCGCAAGCGGTCGCGACGCTGCTGCTGCGTCACAAACCCGACCTCGTCATCAATACCGCCGCCTTTCACAACGTCGAACTCTGCGAAACGCGGCCCGACCGGGCGATGGCCGTCAATGCGCTCGCCGTCGATCAGTTCGCGGCCCAGTGCGCGGCGGCGAACGTCGTCTTCGCGCACATCAGCACGGATTACGTGTTCGATGGCGAAACGACGCGCCCGTACGTCGAGGACGATCCCTGTCGTCCGCTTTCGGCCTACGGCATCTCGAAGTACGCGGGCGAACTGTTGATCCGCCGGAGCACGGAGCGCGCGTACGTGTTCCGCACGAGCGGTTTGTACGGCATCCGCGGTAGCAGCACGAAAGGTTACACGTTCATCGACCGCATGTTGACGCAAGCCGCCGAAGGCCGGCCGCTGCGCGTCGTGGACGACGTGACGTTTTCGCCGTCGTTCACGCGCCACGTTGCGGCCTCGATTCGCGCGATCGTCGACACCGGCCGCTTCGGCACGTACCACGTCACGAACGCCGGCGCGTGCACGTGGTTCGCATTCGCGACGGAGATCCTGCGGCAGTCAGATCTCGCTGCGGACCTGGCCGCAACCACGCAAGCCGACTTCCCCAGTCTCGCGCGCCGCCCGCGTTATTCCGCACTCGGTCATCGCGCGCTGCTCGAGCTCGGGCTTCCCGAACCGCCACCCTGGCAGGATGGCATTCGGGAATACCTAGCACAGCGCCGCGAGCGTGATAGCCAGATGCTCGTTGGCTAGAGCCCTAGACCGCGCGCGTGACTAAACAGCATCGCTTGTATTTTTTCCCGCTTCCGCATGGGCAACGCGCGTTGGGCGAAATTTTCGGAGCGGTGCGGCGTACGGTGGCCGAATACGTTTGCCCTGCGTGCGCTTGCATGAAGGCTACCAACTTTTCCCGCCACCATGCGTAGATCTCGACGGCGCAATTTGGCAGCAGGTCGAGCATCTCTGTATATTCCGCACGGTTGTTGAGGGGCTCGAGGCCAATTCTTGCTGGAGATGCAATTGCAAAAATCGGTAGGAAGGATTGCGACAGCTCAGGGTCGTTCATCGCGTCCTCCCAGTCGTCCTCACGCAGCGAGATACCGAGCACGTAACCTTTGCACCAGTCGTCGGCAAGATCGATCGTGTCGGATTCATCGCCGATGCGATCGATCAAAACGCCGTAGCGGGTCCCGCCTGCCTGCAAGTCGGACGAAATTTCGTTATAGAAGCGCATCACCAAGCTCATCGCATGCCGCGCCTGGTCCATCGTTTCCCAAGCGCCACTGTCCTGGCCGCCGAAAATTACGGGCATCCATTCGGAGGGCATAACCATAGGCCCCGAAACGAGGCTCGTGAGGAAGCCATGCAGACGCGTGATCGTGTCGGCAAGTGGCCCGTCGGGATTACGCGCCTCCATCAGGGATTCCAGCTCGTCGCGCTGCTTCGCTGAGAGCCGGGCGCGTATGTCCATGATCCGGTCTATGCCCGAGACGTTTTTCTCGCCCCTGCGGCAGGCTCAAGGTAGCCACGCAGGTTCTTGCGCCCTCTCCCAAGCCGTGTCGATCACGCGACCCCGCTTGCTAATTGACACGAGCATTGAGTGTCGGTATTCTGAAATCAGAATTCCTATTCTGGAGAAATTGTGACGGCGACAGCTTCCCGTTCCCTGAAAACTCGCAAGATCGGCAAGAATGGCGAGGTCGTGATCTCGGCCTTCAAAACCGGCTCAACGGCTCACTACTTTCAAGTGGACGAGCGTACCGTAATCGTTACGATCGATCCGCCAGAGCGGCTGCACGAGCTCGTTGACCAGCTGCACCTCGAACGAAAGTCCCCATGGGCCGGGGTAGCCGCCGCCGTGACCGGCCGCAAACATGTCGCGGGAACTCGTCCTCTCCGCACCTTTCATGGCGTTGAGCCCGAAATGCCGATCTCAGCCGAGGCCGCGACGGCCCGTGTTACGACCTTTCCGATGCGTCGCCGCCGCTCGGCGTAGCACGACAACGATTTGGCGTGGTTCAACGAGGAGACAGCGTTCTACGGGCCCGCTGGGCCGCTCATAGGCCAGGGGGACATCGTCCTTGCAGCAACTGTCGTTCTGACGCCCCGTCCCGGCATCGCGGAACCGACGGCACCCGAGCTCGGCGGCGAGCGCGATGTCGCGTTATGGCGCAGCGTTTCCGACGAACTCCCTGAAGCGCCGACACTCGGCGCCACTGCTCGATGGTCGGCGGCTATGGTTTTGAGCCATCCCTGTGCTCTTGAAAAAGAGTGGAACGAGCGCGTTGCTGAACTGCTCGCCGCGGGCGTTGCTCAAGCAGAAGCGGAGGCTAAGGCAAACGCAGATCCGACCCTGGACCGCTTCGTAGCCATCGCTCCGATCGCACTCTATAGCGACCTCCAACCGTCGCGGGTGGCCGGAGCACAACAAGGCGCTCGGCTCGGAGCGTTTCCGGTTGTTGCTCGCGCCGATCAATCGGTGCCCGAAGGCTGGGTGGATTTTCAACGCGTGAGCACGATCGAGACCGGTGCGCTACCACTTGAATACCGGCTTGCATCGCTCAGCCCGCTCGCGGTAGGTTATTTGCGCGAATCCCTTGCGATGCACTGGGCCTACCGCGACAAGGCGCGATTCGATGAGCTCGAAGCCGCGGTCGGCCGCACGATTACCTCTGTTTACACGCTCCCGAGCACGAAAGGAAAGGTCAAAATCGCCGTGCTGCTCGACGATGGGCAAACACTGACGCTCGAGGGTTCAACATAACCCCGTCCAGTCACCGAACCGCCTGTTCGAGCTGCCCGAGGTGCGGCCGTCAGCGCGGAATAGTTGCACGACTTCCACTTCTCGCCGTGAACGCATGGCGGCCCGCTCTGATCTTCCATGAACGATGCGAAGCTATGCAAGCCACGCGCAGCGCCGCGCAGGGCCGCTGAAAGCGTGCCGATGACCGCTTCGGTCGGTCGAAGGTCGTAATCTTTCACGACGACATTACTCGACGTGAGCGGCGCGTTCGACGGCCTGGGGGTCGAGCTCGATGAGACGCAGGAGCAGCCGGGCGGGACCGTCGGGAACGCGCCGGCGCTGTTCCCATTGCTGCAGCGTCCGCAGCGACAAGCCAAAGCGGTCGGCGAATTCCTCTTGCGACAGACCCGTCCGTTCTCGCAACGCCCGCACATCGGGTCCAGGCACGACCACGCGCACCGGACCGAACGCGTCCGGACCGCGCCGCATCGGCCCGAACTCGGCCTCGATCTCTTCTTCCTCGAGACGTTTGCCGCGCGCGATGTCTTCGTCAGTCATCGCATCCAGCCGCGCCCAATCGGTTTGGCCAACTCGCATGCGAAGTTCGTCGTTGGTCACTGCTTCAGTCAGTTCGGTTTTGTCGCTACGCATTGTATTCGCGCCTTTCCACGCTGTAGCCTACGAATTTCTTGCATTTATATACGTTTTGCGTATACTTATGCAACCATGCTCGCAGCGCTTCCCGCGTCAGCTCTTCGCGGCAGACACTTCCTCGAGGTCACCGACTTCGCGCCGAACGATATTGGCACGATCCTCGGCATTGCCGAGCATCTGAAGACGACGCGCACATCCGACCAACAATCGCTCCTGCGCGGCAAGACGCTCGGCATGCTGTTCGAAAAGCCGAGCCTGCGAACGCGGGTGTCCTTCGAAGTCGGCATGACGCAGCTGGGCGGTCACGCGATGATCGCGCAGGGCCCCGACTTCATGGTCGGCACGCGCGAGACGCCCGAAGACGCGGCTCGCGTCCTGTCGCGCTTCGTCGACGCGATCGTCGTCCGCACGCACGCACACGAGCCGCTGCGCCGCTTCGCCGCCGCGGCGACCGTACCGGTCGTCAACGGCCTCTCCGCACTCGCGCACCCGTGCCAGGCGCTCGCGGATCTCCTGACGATTCGCGAGCGCTTCGACACACTCTCGGGCCTGCGTCTCGCCTACGTCGGCGACGCGCGCAACAACGTCGCCGCGTCGCTCGCCGAGGCCGCGGCGATGATGGGCATCTCGGTATCGTTCGGCGCACCGCCGACGCACCGCCCGAGCGAAGCGTTTCTGACCCGCCTGCAACTGCTCGGCAAGCCGCACGGCGCGACGGCACGCGCGTTTACGAGTCCGGTTCGTGCCGTGCGCGACGTCGACGTGGTGTACACCGATGTCTGGACGTCGATGGGCGAAGAACATCTCGCCGAGCGCAACACCGCGACCCTGATGCCCTATCGCGTCGACACCGAACTCATGTCGGCGGCAGCGAAGCACGCGCTCTTCATGCACTGCTTACCCGCACACCGCGACGAGGAGGTCGCCGCGGACGTCATCGACGGTCCGCAGAGCGCCGTTTTCGATCAAGCCGAAAATCGGCTGCATGCGCAAAAGGCGCTGCTCGTCGCACTCCTCACCGATCTGCGAGGCATGCCGAGCTAGCGGCAAGACGACGAGCAGGCCTTCGACGTCGTTAAACTCATCCGGGTTGGAGTTCCAGAATTCGTTGAAGGCCCTGCGAAACGGAGGCCATGGTCGAAGTGGTCAGCTCCCCGAGACGCTCTACAAGCCTACGGGCATCGACGGTTCGAATCTGATTGCAAAGCACGATGCTGTCTTTTGTGAGACCACCCTCATTCGCTGCAACGAATACGTCCAGAAGCGTTCCACGGCTCCCGCGCGCATCCGTCATCGGGCAGACGATCGTCGTCGGTGAGGTCCGGTTGGCAGCGTCACGCTGTACAACGACACACGGCCGCGTCTTGCGCGTCTCACTACCAACCGTAGGATCCAGATTGACCCGAAATACATCTCCGCGCGCGATTCTCATAAGCCGTCACCGACGGTCGTGCGGAACTCGTCAGCAACCTCGCGATCGCGATCAGCGGACGCCATGCACAGGCGCTCGATCTCGATATCCTCGAGTTCGTGTAACTTGCGCTTAGCTTCCGCAACCGCCGCAGCGATAACAAAAGCGGAGCGATTATCGCCCGCGACACGGTCTATCAGCGACAGGTCGGCGTCGCTTACAGCTATTGATACCCTTCCCACGTACGTAATGTATTACAAAAAACGCACGTCGTCAATAACACGTAGCACCGAGGCTTGCATTTTTATGCGAATTTATGAATAATCATGCTTATGAAACCGACCCGCCAGCGCGCAATTCTGTCGCTCATCGCGACGCGCCCCGTGCACTCGCAGGAAGAGCTCGCGCACTTTCTGGAGCAGCAAGGTTACGAAGTCACGCAAGCCACGGTCTCGCGCGACATCAAGGACCTCGGGCTCGTCAAAGTACCGCTCAAGAATGGCAACGGCATGGGCACACAGTTCAAATACGTCGAAGCGGGCATCGGCAAAACGTACGCGACCCGTCTGCACCGTGTAATCGCCGAGCTCGTGCGCGAATGCCGCGGCAGCGTCAACCAGATTGTGCTGCGCACGCCGCCCGGCAGCGCGATGCTCGTCGCGTCGGCGGTCGACGAAGCCGAATGGCCCGAAGTGCTCGGCACGCTCGGCGGCGACGATACCGTGCTCGTCGTGCTCGAAGATCCGGCCAAACTGCCCGTCGTCAAACAGCGCTTCGAAGACATGCGCTCGGAGGATCCGCTCTGATGGCGACGATCGTGCTCGCATACTCCGGCGGCCTCGACACGTCCGTCCTGCTCAAAAAATACGCGCTCGCCGGTCATCGCGTCATCGCGTTGACGCTCGATCTCGGTGAAAGCGACGGCACCGCGGGCGCGGGCGCGAACGCCGCGCTCGAAGCGGTGAAGGCGAAAGCCGTCGCGCTCGGTGCGTACGACGCGCTGCTCGTCGACGCGAAGGAACGTTTCATCGACGAGTTCGCGTACCCGGCACTGCATGCAAACGCGCTGTACGAAGGCGTCTATCCGCTCTCGGCCGCGCTTTCGCGGCCGCTCATCGCGGCGCTGCTCGTCGAGACCGCGCACCGTTACAACGCCGATGCCGTCGCGCACGGCTGCACGGGAAAAGGGAACGATCAGGTACGCATCGAGCTCGCCGTGCGCGCGCACGATCCGCAACTGCGGACGCTCGCGCCGCTGCGCGACGAGCCGCTCTCGCGGCCGGACGCGATGGCCTTCGCGCAACAGCGCGGCGTCCCGGTCGCGCACACGGCCGCGAAGCCGTATTCGATCGATGCGAATTTGTGGGGCCGTTCCATCGAAGCGGGCGTACTCGAGAATCCGTGGAACGCGCCGCCCGAAGATGCCTATGCGTGGACTGCGCCGCCAAGCGCCCGGCCCGTCGAAGCCGAGCACGTCGTCATCGATTTCGAGCGGGGCCTCCCGGCGGTCGCTGGCCGGCACGGTGCCGAACTCGTCGCGGCGCTCAACGCGCAAGCGGGGGCGCACGGCATCGGGCGCATCGATCTCATCGAGGATCGCGTCGTCGGCGTCAAATCGCGCGAAGTCTACGAGTGTCCGGGCTCGCTCACGCTCATCGCAGCGCACAAGGCGCTCGAGCGCCTCGTGCTCACGCGCGACGAACTGCGCCTCAAAGCGACGCTCGATCAAAAATACGCCGAGCTGGTCTACGACGGGTTGTGGCCTTCGCCGCTGCGCACGGCGCTCGACGCGTTCAATACATCGCTCGCCGAACGCATGACGGGCAGCGTGCGTCTGCGTCTGCATCAGGGCAATGCGGTGTGCGACGGGACGCGCTCGCCGTTCGGGCTCTACGACGAGACGCTCGCGACCTACGGCGCGGGTGACCGCTTCGAGCACGACGCCGCCGCCGGCTTCATTGCGCTGTGGGGACTGCCGCTCGAGCTCGCAGCGCGACGAGCGCCCGCGCCAATTGTGGATCCGCGGCGGGATCGCCGCGTTTCGCATCCGCCGGTTCCGGCACAATGATATCGGGCGTGATCCCGCTGCGATCGATGTTGCGTCCCTTCGGCGTGAAGTAGCGCGCCGTCGTCACTTTGAGTCCCGCGCCGTCGGGCAGCGGGAAGACCGATTGCACGACGCCCTTGCCGAACGTTTTCGTACCGACGAGCGTGGCTCGGCCGTCGTCCTGCAGCGCTCCCGCGACGATCTCCGAAGCGGAAGCGGTGTCGCCGTCGACGAGCACCGCGAGCTTGCCGGTGTACGCAACGTGACCGCTGGCCTTCTCGACCGTCGCCGTGCCGCTGCGCTCGCGTGTCGAGAAGATCGGGCCCGCCGCGATGAATGCCGAGGCGACCTTCTTCGCTTCATCGCCGTAGCCGCCGCCGTTGCCGCGCAGATCGAGCACGAGCGCGTCGACGTTTTGCTTTGCGAACGCCGCGAGCGCGGTGCCCAGCTGTGCCGCCGCGTCGTCGCCGAAGCGCGTCAATTGGATGTAACCGGCGCCGCCGGGCAGCACGCGCGAAAGCACGACGGGCGGTGTAATCTTCGCGCGCACGATCGCGAGCGGCGGCAACGGATTTCCGCCGCGCAGCAGCGTGAGATGCACCGTGCTGCCGACGGCGCCGCGCAGCTTCGCAAGAACCGCGCCGCCTCTCTTTCCCGCAACCGGCGTACCTTCGATGTCAACGATCTCGTCCGCGGGCTCGACACCGGCCTTTGCTGCCGGACCCTGCGCAATCACGCTCTCGATTCGCGCGCGTACGCCGCTGCTTTCGAGCGTGACGACCGCACCGATGCCGCCGAAGGTCGCTCCGTTGAGAAACCGGTTGAACGACCTAAACGCCTTGGGATGAAAGAGCAGCGTGTAAGGATCGTGCAGCGCGGCGGTTTCGCCCGAGAGCGCGGCCTGCACGAGATCGTCGGAGCGCAAACGCGAACCGTAGCGCAGCAGTACCTTGAGCACCGCGCCGTCGATGAAGTCGCCGCCGTCACCGCGGTCGAGGCGCTGCGGGACGTAGGGCAGCTTCGCATCGTCGATACCGCGCGAGAGCAGGTAGGCGGCGATGCCGGTCCGCGCACCGCCCGCGAGCTGGCGCGGCGTGATCGGGAGGTAATAGGTCGCAAGCAACGTCGTGTAGCCGATCTGCAGTTCGAGCAGATCGAGCGCCGAGATCGTGCTGGCCGGGGGCGCCGCAGCGAGCGATGGCATGGACAGCGCGACGAGCGCGAGGAGTGCGGCGAGCGCACGCAGAGAACGCATTGCGCGGTACTACGGCGCGCAATCGCGATGGAACTTCGCGGGCGCAGCGAACGGCCGCCCCGGTGAGTGAGGGAACTTCGCTGCAATGGGGCGGCCGCTTCGCAACGCCGCCCGATGCCGCACTGCTGGCCTTCGGCTCGTCGCTCGAAGACGATCTCGTCTTCGCCGCCTTCGATGTGCTCGGCTCGCGCGCGCACGTCGCGTCGCTTGCGGCCGGCGACGTCATCACGACCGCGGCCGCGGCCGCACTTGACGACGCGCTCGTGCTCGTCGGCGACGAGGTGCTCACCGGCGACTTCGCGGCGTGGGCGCGCGCGAGCGGCGCGGAGGACGTCCACGGCGCGATCGACGCACGCGTGCGCGAACTGCAACCCGGCTACGGCGAATGGCTGCACGCGGGCCGCAGCCGCAACGATCAGGTCGCAACGGCGCTCGCACTCTATGCGCGCGACCGCGCCGCACGCGGTCGGTCGACGAGCGTCGCGATCGCGCGACGCGCACTCGCGGAGGCGCGGACGACGCTCGACGCGCGAACGGTCCTCGCCGCGACGACGCACTGGCAGCCCGCACAGCCGATTCTGCTCGCGTTCTGGCTCGAAGCCGTGGCGGAGATGTTCGCGCGTGCGGCACGCCGGTTCGAGCGCGTTCATGCAGACGCACGCGCGTTCTCGCCGCTCGGCGCGGGGGCATGCAGCGGCTCGACCCTGCCGCTGGATCGCGAGCGCTCCGCCCAAGAACTGGGCTTCAGCGCGCCGTCGCGCAACGCGCTCGATACGGTTGGCGACCGCGACGTCGCGCTCGATCTGCAGCACGCCGTCGCGCGTGCGCTCGTCGCGGCGTCGCGCGTGAGTGAAGAGCTCGTGCTCTGGTGCACACCCGCATTCGGTTACGCGACGCTCGATGACGCCGCCTCAACGGGCTCGAGCCTCATGCCGCAGAAGCGCAATCCCGATCCCTTCGAACTCGTGCGCGCAAGCGCCGCGCGGGTCGCAGGCGCCTATGCGGGAGCGGTCGCATCGACGACGGGTATCGCGCTTTCGTATCACCGCGATCTACAAGAAACGAAATCGCTCATCTTACGCGGCACCGAACGCGGTCTAGCCGCGCTCGACGCCTTCGCGAGTGCTTTCGCTCACACGCACTGGAACGCCGAAGCCATGGCGCGTCGCGCGAACGACGGCTACGTCGTCGCAACGGATATTGCGGATGCGCTAATTGCGCGGGGCGTCACCGCACGTGCCGCGCACGCGGCCGTCGGCGCCGCGGTTGCACGCGCCGCCGCCGAAGGCCGGCCCTTATCGAGAAGCGATCTCGCGGCTATCGCGGCGGCCACGGGCATCGAGCCACCTTTCGAAGCGCCGCTCGACGCTCTGGCGTCAGTGCTTGCGAAGCGCACGATCGGCTCGACGAACCCGGCCGCGATTCGCGTCGCAATCGACGGGCTCGAAGCCGAGCTGGCCGGTGAAGTCACCGATCCATTCGCCGCGGGATGATGCAGATCGAGCGCGGTTCCAACGAGCATTCATTGGCCGGGACGCTCGACTCTTCGGCGAACTTCTAAACTTTCGAAGAGCTACAGCTCCGTTGCCGAAAGGGTGGCTTGCAATGGCAGATCTAAGCTATTTTGAGCGCGACGCCAACATATTGGACGGAAAGCTGCGCCTCCGCGGAACGCGCCTTTCCGTTGATCTCATCTTCGAGCTCCTCGAATCCGGTTGGACCGAGCAACAGCTCCTTGAGAACTATCCCAGCCTCACAGACGAAGCGTTGCGAGCCGTGTTCGCACTTGCCAGAGAATCGCTGAGCAGCGAGCAGATCGTTCGCTTCGTTTCCTGATTCGTTGCGATTCTTGATAGACGAGAACGTCCCAGCGGCCGTCGGAAAGCAGCTCGCCACCGAACACGACGTTATCTCCGTTCAGCTCGAGATGCCAGGAGCCAGCGATCACGATGTCGCTAAACGAGCGATCTCGCAGAACCGCATCCTTGTTACCTCAGATCTCGACTTCGCCGAACTCGTCTTCCGTGAGAATGTTATCCCGAGCCAAGGTGTCGTGCTGCTGCGTCTAGCCGGAGCGACACCCGAGCAGATCACCGCTGCTTTGTTTCAAGCGATGCCACATCTCGAGCCAGGTGTATTCCACGTCATTTCAAAAGATCGGCTGCGGAAAAGGCCGTTCGTTCGAAAACCCTGAGCACCGGCGGCCGACGCGCGGGCCTACTCAACCTCCGAATCTCCGCGTTCGCGTTCGATGAGCGCCGCGGCGAAATCGTAGACGAGCTGAGCCTCGGCGACGGCTCCAGTTGCGTCGACGGCTTGAAGTACCTTGCGAGGATCTGCGCCACCAAGCGCGTCCGGGTAGCGGGAGCCCGCGTAAAAAAGATCCAGCCGGTTCGCCGCGCCGATCACGTCTGCCGGAACGTTCTCACCCAAACCTTGCAGCTCGCGAATAAGAAGATCACCGATATGTGTGCGAGGATGATCGTCGGCGATCGCGATTAATGCCGCCTTCAGACCCATCTCCGCCGTCTGTTGTGCGTGGAAACAGGCACGTGAAGGATACCGTTCCGCAATTTCCTTCGCGAGCGCGAGATCGGTTTGGGCGTTGCTCAGCCAGGTACCAGCGGTGACGAGACGATCAGGCTGCATACACGCGTTTTGCGCTCCGCAGCACGGTATGCCCGAAGCTGCTCGAACGAAATGTCGACCGATACTCCTCCGGTGTGATGACAACGAAGTCGATTCCGACGGCTCCGCGTGATGCGAGCTTCAAATCGGCAACGCGGTCGACTGTGCCAAGCTTGGTTTCGCGAACGACGAGCACATCGAGATCACTTGTTGGACCCACCGTTCCCGCAGCATAGGAACCGAAAACGTACGCTTCGAGAACCTCTGATTCGGCACGGCAGACAGCGACGACGCGCTGGAGCGCTGTTGCCAGCAGCAATCGTCGCTGAGCACATCGGTCGGCGTACCGCTGTAAAGGCATTCACGAGACCTTAGCGCGCTCGCTAGTCGCCCCCTGGACCTTTCGCAACGTTTCGTTGAAGCCGCTTACGCTTCGATAACGTCCGCGTAAAGCTCTTCGAGATCGATCGTGAGCCCGAGCGTTGCGAGGTGAATGCCGCCGAACGCGGGGTGCCGCACGAAGTCGCCCTCGGCGTTTCGGCGCCATACCTGCGCCCAGCGCCGGGTCGAGTCGACCAGCAGGTACTCCTGGACGCTCGGCGTCCCGCAATACGCGTCCTCTTTCAGCCGCAACGTGAGCGCGTCGTTCGACGGCGAGAGAACCTCGACAACGAGGCGCGGGTAACGGATCCCGCGCTTACCGGGTTCCGGCCGGTCGCGCTCGTCGCAAGTGACGACGATGCCGGGGACCGGGACGTCACCATTCGCGCAAATAACGCTTAGCGAGCCGCTGTACTTCCGGCAGCCGCGCGCGCGGACAACCGGCGTGAAAGATTCGGACAGGCGTTCGATGAGTTCGCCGTGGACGTTCGCGCCGGTCTCACTGCGCTGGACTTTTCCGTCGAGGAGTTCGTACTTCGCGTCGTCGGGCTGCCGCGCAAGCCAGGTTAGGAAATCGGAGACCGTGAGCCGCTCGGGCCGATCCATGTCGCCATCATAGACGGATCGATTCGCTTCCGCCACCGGCTCTGGACGGCTCGAGCGCTCCGTTCGTGCGTCACTCCGCGCTACGGCGCCGGCGGACTCGGATCGCCCAGCGCCGTTGCCATCGCGCGGTAGATGTCGAGCCGGCCGCAACCTTCGTTGGGAGCGCCGATGTCGTGTGCCGTCGCGCAGAGGAGCTGCTTCATCGCGGCCGGAGATTGATACGAGGAATTCACGGCAAGGATCAGTGCCGCCGCACCGGCGACCGCAGGCGATGCCATCGACGTGCCGGCGATCAGTGTGCGGCAGTCCGCCACGCCGGTCGTGCTGCCGAAGTCCGGCGTGCACGAGCCGGCGAACTTCGTATCGAACGGGGTCGACGTGTAGATGTTTTCGATCCAATGCAGGTCGTCGGCATCCATGTTACCGACCGGATCGCCGCCCGGAGCGACGATGCCCCACGCCGCCGGATTATTGGGCGCCGCGCCCGGACTGCCGTGGTCGGAATACGACGCCACGTACTCCACCGGGGCGCCAACCGAACCTCTCACAACGCCGGAACCGTTGGGTTGGCCGTCGTCGAGCGCGGACGCGCCGGCTGCGATGACGCCGCTATCGCAGCCTGGCGCTGAGACCGTGGCGGCACTGTCGTTCCCGGCCGCCGCGACCACGATGACCTTCGCCGCGATCGCGTCTTGTATCGCGTTCCCCTCCGCCGGATCGGGGTCAGCGCCACTCGTGCACGTGCCGCCCCCGAGGCTCAGGTTGATGACGTTAACCCCCTGCGCGACTGCATCGCTGATCGCCGAGGCGATGTCGCCTGAATCCGCGCCGCACTGCGGGTCGGTCGAAGTCGCGTTCAGGCAGTTGTCGTCGGGAGTCGGCAGGACGCGGTACCCGTAGAGGACCGCATTGCCGCCGTTGCCGGCGAACCCAAGCCCATTGTTCGTCGCGGCGGCGGCGATGCCCGAGACGTCGGTGCCGTGTCCGTCCGGATCCGTTGCAAAATTGGACGTCGACTGCGCGCCACTCGCGTTCGTGACGAAGCACCGCTGGTAGACGATCTTCGCGTGTAGCTCAGGATGCGAGGCGTCCTCGCCGCTATCGATCACGGCGATCTTGATGTTGCTGGAGCCGAGGGCGGCCGGATTCGTGACGGTGCTGCCGTTGCCGGGTTGCGCGTAGGCAAACGCGTCGTCGAGCCGCGTCGCGTGCATATCCCACTGACCCGGGATGCTCGCGCTCTCGTCGTATGGCGGGACGTGACGCGAAGCTCCGAAGCCGTTGAAATACGGATCGTTCGGAAAATACGGCGCGGAGACGGCGGTTGGATAGCGACGCGAACCGGCCGGCCCGACGCTCTTGACACCCGGTTGGCTGCGGAGCGCGGCTTCCACACTTTGGAGCTGCGCCGGAGCCACGGCAAGAATGTGCGTCGTCAGTCCGGCATGCGGAAAGTCGAGTTCGCGCAGCATCGTTGCGCCAAATTTCGATTCCCGCGCCGCGAGCGCGGTACGCGAGGCGCCCAGCGCCCCGCGCGCGTAGGTCACGGCGATGCGGTCGCTCGCGGCGGGAGCGTTACGCACGCCACGGGCAACCGGCCGTCGTACCGCGTCCAGTGCCGATGACGGCCCCCCAGCGACCGCGCTTGCGCTAGCGGATACCGGGCACGCGAATGCCGCAGCGTTGCTGGTAACGGGCGGGGTCGTTCGAACCGCGACCGGCGCGCCGACGGAATTTGAATCCGGCGTCGGGGCGTTCGGGGTCGGTGAGGAACCACCGCCGCTGCCGCTGCAGCCGGCGAGCGACGCGCCGAGCACGACGCATATGAAAACGTGGAATGGTCGCTGAGACATACACCACACTTCGAATGGACGCGCTGCGCCAGAGCGATAGCTATCGAATAGCACAGTCTGCGGAGGAAACGCTGAAAATGCCGCTGCCGATGTCCTTAGACTGTGCAATCTGCGCTTTTCGATCTCTTCGTCAGTTTCCAGCCGGCGCCCCGGAGCAAGTAGTTCGCGGCGGAATTGGGGAAGTCTGCGATATGACGCGCGTGCACGTCCTCGGGGCGGCAGGTTACGCTGCTGGAGAGTTCGTTCGCTACGCGGAGCGGCACCCACACGTCGAGGTCGGCGCGCTCGAGAGCGCGTCGCAGGCGGGCCGGCCGCTCGCCGACGCCTTTCCGGCCCTTCGCGCCAGCCCGCGCAGCTTCGACGGCGCCGGCGCGGTCGCGGCCGCGGTCGCCCCGGACGACGTCGTGATTCTTGCCGGCGAGCCCGAGAGCGCACGCGAACACGCGCCGCGTTTCCTTGCGCGCGGCGCGCGCGTCATCGACTTCTCGGACGCCTTTCGGCTGGCCCCGCACGCGAACGGTGCCGTCTACGGTTGGACGGAGCGCTATGCGGATGCACTGCGCGACGCGCGCTTCATCGCGAATCCGGGGTGCTACCCGACGGCGACGCTGCTCGCCCTCGCCCCGCTCGCGCCGTTCGCGCGCGATATCGTCCAGCTCGTCGTCGACGCCAAGAGCGGCACGACCGGGGCCGGCCGTAAGCCGCGCACCGAGCTTCTGTTTTCCGAAAGCGACGGCGACGTGCGCGCGTACGGCCTCGAAGGTCATCGCCATCAACCCGAAATCGAACAGGAACTCGCGGCGCTGGGCATCGCCGCGCCGCTCGTCTTCACGCCGCACATCGTGCCCTTGCGGCGCGGCTTGCTCGCGGACGCGTACGCGATTTTCGCAAGCGCGCCCGATGCCGGCGCGGTGCGCGCGGCGTACCTGCGCGCGTACGACGGCAATTCGTTCGTGCGCGTTCTGCCGCCGGAGCGCGCACCCAATCTCGTCGCGCTCGTGGACACGTGCGATGCGGAGATCCACGTTTCGGTCGTCGGCAACGTCGTGCGCGCGATCGCCGCAATCGATAATCTCGGCAAGGGCGCCGCGGGCCAAGCGGTGCAGTGCCTCAATTTGATGCTCGGGCTGGGTAAGGAGTGTGCCTTCGATGATCGCGGCGCGAGAGTCTGACACGCGGCTGATCGAGCTACGCGGCGGGCTCGGCGCGGTGCCGGGCGTCAAGCTCGCGGGCGTCCATGCGGGGATCAAAAAGCGCAAGCCCGACCTCGCGCTCGTTTTATTCGAGGAACCGATGGCGTGTGCGTCGGTCATTACGACGAACGAAATCAAAGCCGCGCCGCTGCTCGTAAGCGAGCAGCACATCGCGCAGAGCGGCACGACGATGCGCGCGATCGTCTGCAACGCCGGCTGTGCGAACGCGTGCAGCGGCGAACGCGGCGAGCGCGACGCGCGCGCGACCGCCCGTCAAGCGGCGGCGCTGCTCGCGCTCGAGCCGACGCAAGTGATCGTTGCCTCGACCGGCGTCATCGGCGTCTACTTGCCGATGGACCGCGTCGTGCGCGGACTCGAACGCGCCGTGAAAGATCTCGAAGCCGGCATGGAAGCGGCGTATGACGCAGCCGAAGCGATCATGACGACCGATAACGAGCCCAAACTCGCGGCCTATTCGTTTTACGCGGGCGAGACGCGCTACGTCGTCGGCGGCATCGCGAAAGGTTCGGGCATGATCGCGCCCGACATGGCGACGATGCTCGCCTTCATTGCGACGAACGCCCCCATGACGCGCGAGGCCCTGCGCGACGAACTGCGCGAGGCAAGCGAGAACAGCTTCAACATGATCTCCGTCGACGGCGATATGTCGACGAACGACTCGTGCTACGCGTTCGCGCCGCCGGGCGACGGCGAGCCGCCGCGCGGCTTCTCCGAAGCGCTGCGCGCGGTAACGCATGACCTCGCATATGCGATGGTGCGCGATGGCGAAGGCGCAACGAAAGCGCTGACGGTCGACGTCAGCGGCGCCCGCGACGCGCGGCAGGCGCGCACGATCGCGCGCGCGATCGTGAACTCGAACCTCGTGAAGACGGCACTCTACGGCGAAGATCCGAACTGGGGCCGCATCATCGCGGCGGCGGGAAGTGCGCGTGCCGGACTCGATCCCGAATCGTGGTCGCTCTATCTCAATGAGAAGCACTGGGTCGACCGCGGCGCACTCGAAGTGCTCTCCGAAGCCGAGGCGCACCGCGAGCTTGAAAACACCGCCGTGCAAATCCGCCTCGATCTCGGCATCGGCGACACGCGCGCGACCGCCTGGGGTTGCGATCTCTCGCGCGACTACGTGCGCATCAACGCGAGCTACCGGACTTAGGCGGCATGAACTTCTTCCGTTCATTGGGGGCCGTCATCGCGCCGGCGCGCGCGGATGCCGTCGCGGCCGCCGAACAGGTCGTCGAGCATCCGCACCTGTTGCAAAACTACGCGCGCGCGCCGATCACGATCGAACGCGGCGAAGGCTGCGAACTCATCGATTCGAACGGCGTGCGTTACCTCGATCTCGTCGCGGGAATCGCGGTCTGCGCGCTCGGTCACGCCCATCCCACGATCACGGATGCTATCGCAACGCAGGCAGCAACGCTCGTGCAGGCGAGCAATCTGTTCTATCACGAGCCGTCGGGAACGCTTGCGAACGAACTCGCATCGCGTTCCGGACTCGAGCGCGTCTTCTTCTGTAACTCCGGGACCGAAGCAAACGAAGCCGCGATCAAACTCGCGCGCAAACTCGCCTTTCGTCGCGGCGATTCCCGGCGCACGATTCTCTCGTGCGAAGGTTCCTTTCACGGGCGCACGCTCGGCGCGCTCGCAGCGACCGCGAACGCCCATTATCACGAAGGCTTCGAACCGTTGCCCGGCGGCTTTGCCTATACGCCCTTCAACGACGTACCCGCGCTCGAAGCCGCGCTCGACGACACGGTCGCCGCGTTCATCGTCGAGCCCGTGCAAGGCGAAAGCGGCGTGCGACCGGCGGACCTCGCCTTTCTCGAAGCTGCGCGGCGCCTGTGCGACCGGCACGGCGCGCTGCTGATCTTCGATGAGATTCAGTGCGGGATGGGGCGGCTCGGCACGCTCTTCGCGTTCCAGACGTTCGGCGTGCGACCCGACGTCGTCACGCTCGCGAAGTCCCTTGCCAACGGCCTGCCGATCGGCGCCGTCCTCATCGATGCGAAGGCCGCGCGCGCCCTGCAGCCGGGCGACCACGGCACGACGTTCGGCGGCTCGCCCGTCCCATGCGCCGCGGCGCTAGCGCACTTGCGCGTGCGCGATGCTTCCGACTTCAACGCGCACGTGTTGGGTGTGGGCGCACATTTCAAAGCGGGCCTGGCTGCACTCGCGGCGCGCCGGCCCGACGTCTTCGCCGCACCGCGTGGCATCGGTCTCATGCTGGGCCTTCCGGTGCGCGCGCCGCACGCGGCCCGGGCCTTCGTCGATCCGGCGCGCGAAGACGAGCGACTGCTGATCAACGCGGCGGGCGACAACACGCTGCGCTTCGTGCCACCGCTCGTCCTTTCCGAAGAACAAACCGACGATGCACTCGGCCGGCTCGAGCGCGTCGCCGCGTTCGTCTCGCCCGTACTGTAGCGGCCAAATTTCCAAGCAGCAGGCAGATCGAGCGCGCCGTAGCGTCTCGCATGCTTAAAACCTGGAGGCGTAGAATCGTCGGTGCCGCGGCGGTTGTTGCTTTTGTTAACGCTTCCGACGTGCCGTGGACAAATGGCACGCGTGAGCCTACTGACCGCCCATTGCGCCCATCGTAAGCCCACGAACGAGCCAACGCCGGATTGCAATCCCGACAATGAGCATCGGTAACAGAATAACGGTTCCCGTCGCCATGAGCTGACCCCAAAGAATGCCTTGCTGCGTGATGAGTTGCGATGCCGCGACGGGAATCGTCTGCGTCTCGTGACCGCTAAACGTGGTTGCGAATGCGAAGTCGTTCCAGGCGAAAACAAGACACAGGACGCCCGTCGCGACCAAACCCGGCGTCACGAGCGGGAGACTGATGCGCCAGAAAACGCCCAGCGTGCTACAGCCGTCAACGCGAGCCGACTCCTCGATGTCGCGCGGAACGTCGGAAAAGAACGCTTGCATCAACCAGATCGCGAACGGCAGGTTAAACGTGCAATAGGCGACGACTAGGCCGACGATTGAGTCCAGCAGGTGCAGCTGGCGAAACATGAGATACAGCGGAATAATTACGGCCGCGATCGGCGCCATGCGCGTGCTGATGATCCAGAATGAGATGTCGGCTTTGTAACGCCACGTTACATGCGCCAGTGCGAAGCCGCCAAAAGAACCGAATGCGAGCGAGATAACGGACGAACAGACGGCTGCGATGAGGCTGTTCATTAAATAGTGCCCGAAGCCGCCGCCGCCAAAGAACATGTACGCGTACGAAGAGAAATCGGGAGCCGCAAAAATCTTCGGCGGCATGGTGAACATGCTTGCTTGCGTCCGCAGCGATGCAAGAACCATCCAGACCAGAGGCAGCACCGTCCACAATAGGAAGAGGGCGACGAATGCGTATGTCGCGATGTGTCCGGCGCGCAAGCCGGACGCCGCCTTACGTGACAATGCCCGCATCGGCTCGATCGCCTCTCGCCATATAGCGCACGAAGAGCTTACCAAGAAAGATCGTGACGGCGAGCATCGTCAGGCCGATTGCCGCCGCATACCCGAGGTTAAAGAACCGGAACGCGGATTCGTAGAGCCGGATGGCGATCACCTTGGTCGAATCGGCAGGACCTCCGGCGGTCGTGACCCAGATGATGTCGTAATAACGTATCGCATCCATCGAGCGGATCAAGAGCGCGACGAGAAGGGTCGGCTTGAGCATCGGTAAGACGATGTACCACACGCTTTGCAGCGGCGACGCTCCGTCGATACTCGCCGCCTCCAAAGGCTCGCGGGGAAGGGCGCTACGCCCGGCAGCGACGATCATAACGATTAAGGGCGTCCACTCCCATACGTCCATCAGCATCAGAGCCGGTAAGGCCGATGATGTTTGGCCCAAGATATCGGCATTCTGAAAAAATCCCAACTGGTGAAACGCATACGCGTACAAGCCGTATGTTGAATTCGTCAGATACAGGCCGAGCAGACCGACGACGACCGGTGCGACGAACATCGGGAACAGAACGAGCGTCAAGGCCATATTCCGGAAGACCGGTAAGCTCGTAATCGCGAGCGCGACCGCGACACCGAGCACCATTTCGGCGAGTAGCGTGCCACCCACGTACACGGCCGTCGTTCCCCAACTCGCCCAGACTTGCCGGTCGCCGAGCAGTTGTTGCCAATTCGCAAACCCGATGAAGTTGAGATGGATCCCGCCGATGAGGGAGACGTCGCAAAAGCTCATCCAGATGAGGTAGACGAACGGAAATAAGCTGAGCGCAGCGAGCGCGATGAGCGACGGCAACAGCATCCAGAATTCCACCGAGCGAGGGCGCCGGAAGCGCGCAACGCGCACGGCGGCGACTCCCGGTTCACGAATCGCCGCCGGCTGCGTCGCCATCTTCAGAACATTCGCGCCCGGTCAGGCACCGTTGACCGCATCGAATTGCTTGTTCGCGGACGCCATCGCCACTTGTGGCGTCTGCTGACCGGCGAGCATCTTCGAAAGCTCCGTGAAGATAACGCTGTCAAGTTTCAACCACGTGGCGACCTTCGGCCGGAATCCGATGTTTTGCGGTTCCCAGGCGGTAAGCGTTCCTTGCATCGATATGAGGTTCGGATACTTTGGATCGAATTTCGTTTGCGCCGCCTTAATCGCCGGGTCGCGGTAGACCGACGTCCTCACGGGCGTTTCGCCGCCGGCTTTAGAACCAGCGATGAACTTTTCAGTCTCGGGCGAGGTAACCCATAGCGCGAACAGATATGCAGCGGCTTGTTCGTCGGCGGTCGCGTTTGCGTTGATGCCGACGCCTGTGCCGCCCCACAAATTGCACGAACGCTTCGGTCCCCGCGGAAGCGCGGCATACCCGACTTTTCCAGCAACTTTCGACTTCGCCGGATCTTCGAGCGTCGAAGCAAACTCATGCCACTCAGGCATCATCGCGATCTCACCGGCTTCGAACGCTTCAGCGAGTCCGGTCCAGTCCCAAGATGTACTGCTCGGATGTGCGATGTGCAGCAGCCGCTGGTAGAATTGCGCGGCTTGCATCGCTTGCGGCGTACTCAATTGCGCCTTACCCGGTTTCGCTACACCGATCGAGCCGATCGGATCGGGCTCGCCTTTAAAGTATTCTCCGCCGTACGCGTAAAGCACGTTCGAGAAGTCGGCCATCAACGAGTCGTACTCTTTGGCTTGATGTCCGGTCCCGTACTTCACCTCATGTTTGAGATTCTTATTCATCCAGTCGGCAATTGTATAGTACTGGTCCCAGGTGAGATGCGTTCCAGGCGTCCAATCGAAATTGTGCGCTTTCATGAACGCACCTTTGTACTTAGCGAACAGGTCCTTACGATAGATCCAAATCATCGTTGGACAATCGTACGGCAGCGTATACAAGTGGTTGCGGTCCAGAAAATAACTGCATCCGACGAGTTGCGAGGGGATGAAGTCCTTTACTCCGCCGGGTCCCGGTACACTCGGGAAGCGAGCATCGCTCGTAAATTTATTTAGGTCGACTAAGCCTTTATAATATGGTGCAAGAATCTGGTACGGGTCGGCATAGATAAGCTGGTACTTCGCCGTGCCGCCACCCATGTCGAGGGCAACCTTCTGAACGACGTCCCCGAGCTGCTCCTGCGTAATCGTTACTTTGATGCCGGTCTTGTCCGTAAAGGCAGCCATATTCGCAGCGGCGGCGGAACTCGGCGGCGTGTTTTCGGAAATGAAATTGAGATTGCCGCCTTTGAAACGGCGCCATTTATCGGCATCTGCCTGCGCCGCGAGCGTCGTTCCGCGAAGCCACGTAAAGTCACCCGCCGCTATCGCCGCACCGGCGGCAGTCGCGGCACCGGAGTTCAAAAACGTCTTTCGAGTCGCCATCAGTTGCCATCCTCAGACCAATTGGTCGTTTACGGGCGTCGAGCATCACCTTTGGATTTTTTTGTTGTTTATTGTCCGACTTTAAACGAGAAGGGACGGTTTTGCAAGTCCGTTTAGCTTCCGCGCCGGACGTCACGCGAGGCGGACCTCGATGCCTGCCGCACGCATGTCGTCCACGATTTCCGCAGGCGCGTCGCTATCGGTCACGAGCACGTCGATGGCATCGAGGGGCGCGAAGAAACTGAACGACGTCCGTCCCAGTTTTGACGAATCGACGAGCGCAACGACGCGCGTTGCATTGGCCAGCATGATCTCTTTGAGCGACGATTCGGCGGGGTTCGCCTCGGTGAGACCACGTGCGCGCGAGATACCGCGTACGGAGATGAATGCGACGTCCGCGTAGATGCGCCGGAGCATCGTCTCGGCAAACGGCCCCGAGGCGGAGAGCGACGTCCCTCGCACGTTGCCACCGATCGTCGTGAGCGAGACGTTCGGGCGACGGCTCAGCTCCAAGGCGAGCGGAAGCGAGTTCACGACGGCGCCAAACGCGATATCGAGCGGGAGGGCCTGCGCGAACGCGAGGACCGTCGTAGAAGCATCCATGATCGCCGTGAAACCAGGGACAACGTACTGGAACGCGAGCTGAGCGATAGCGCTCTTCCGTTCGGCATGCTCCGCCTGCCGGATCTTGAAAGCTGCTTCGTGGCCCAGCAGGTTGTTCGTCGCGACGGCGCCGCCGTGAGCGCGCGTTACGACGCCGCTGGCCTCAAGGTCGTGCAGATCGCGCCGGATCGTCTGAGCCGAGACGCCAAAGCGCCGGGTGAGATCCTCGACCGTCAAGATCGGCTCATCGCCGAGCAGCTTGCGGAGGACGGCTCGTCGCTCGAAAGCGAGTATCGCTCCGCGCGGAGCGTCCCTGCTGCGTTTCGCCATATTCTCTCACATTCGATCAGAAGTTGACACTCCCGCTCATCAACTCGTACGATGACGCAGTCCTTCGCAGCGGATAGCCGTTGCGCGTCTGCCGGAGTTGCACCTGAATGCACCTGCTCGACCCGATCGTAGACGGCTCGCTGCTCGACTCCCTCGTGGCGCGTTCGCGGCTGCTCGGCGCGGACCGGTCGGTGTGCAATTGGGGCGGCGGCAACACATCGACGAAGATGACGATCGCCGATCACGCCGGGCGACCGACGCGCGTGCTTTGGGTGAAGGGTTCGGGCTCGGACCTGGCCTCCGTCACCGCGCGCTCTTTCACCGGCCTGCGCTTGGACGAAGTGGTGCCGCTGCTAGACCGTGAGCGGCTTGCGGACGGTGAGATGGTCGAGTACTTGCGCCGTTGCGCCGTCGAACCCGATAGGCCGCGCTGCTCGATCGAAACGCTGATGCACGCGTTTCACCCTGCGACCGCCGTCGATCACACGCATGCCGACGCGACGAATTACTACGCATGCTCCGCCGACGGCGAGCGGCTCGCGCGAGAGCTTTTCGGCGCTGAGCTCCTCTGGATTCCGTACATGCGGCCTGGCTTTCGCTTGAGCCGGTACATCGCAAATGCGCTCCGCGCAAAGCCGGCTGCCAGACTTGCGATCCTACAGAAACATGGCCTCATCACGTGGGGCGATTCCGATGCGGACTGCACGCGGCAAACCTTCGACGTGCTTGCAAAAGCAGCGGCGGCGGTGGAAGCGCGCGTCGCAGCGCGTCCGGTTTTCGGCGGACCCCGCTGTGACTCTCTCTCCGCGGTGGAACGACGCCGTATCGTCGCAAGCATCGCGCCGGAGTTGCGTGGCGCCGTCTCGCAGCAGCGGCGCGCCATTCTGCTGTACGATGACGGGCCGGACGCGCTCGCTTTCGCCGCGTCAAAGGACGGCCCACGGCTCGCAAGCGTCGGCGCGGCGTGCCCCGACCATCTCGTTCACACGAAAGTTCGGCCGCTCTTCGTCGATTGGACGCCGGAGCTTGGCGACGGCGTCTTACTCGAACGCCTTCGCATGGGCGTGGTTGCATACGCGCAAGCGTATCGGCGCTACCTCGACGAGAACGCCGAGCAGAATCTCGATCCCGATGCGGACACACCCGTGACGCGCTCGCCAGACGTAGCGGTCGACCCATCGCCCCGCATCGTGCTCATTCCGGGAGTGGGCCTGCTGGCGTTGGGCAAAGACGCACAACATGCCCGCATCGCGGCCGACCTGTACCATCGCGCGATCGCCGTCATGCGCGGAGCCGAGGCTTGCGGCGGTTTCGTTTCGTTGACGGATACGGAGTCGCACGCGGTCGAGTTTTGGCCGCTCGAGCAGTATAAGCTCACCATCGCATCGCCGGAGCGCGAGTTTGCACGACATGTCGCCCTGGTCACGGGCGCGGCGGGCGGCATCGGTTCGGCAATCGCACGCCGTCTCGCACGCGATGGCGCACATATTATTGCCGCGGACATCGACCTGACAGGCGCGCAAGCGCTGTGCGACGAGCTCAACGCCGGCCGCGACGAGCCGGTGGCACGGGCCGTTGCAGTCGACGTCACGCGTGAGGAAAGCGTCGCGGACGCGTTCGCCACCGCGGCACGCGCCTTCGGTGGACTCGATATCGTCGTCAGTAACGCGGGCATCAGCACGAGTGCACGCGTCGAGGACACGACGCTCGCCGATTGGCACCGCAATCACGACGTTCTGGGCACCGGATATTTCCTGGTCGCGCGGGAAGCGTTCCGGCTCTTCAACCGCCAAGGGCTCGGCGGCAACATCGTGTTCGTCGCATCGAAAAATGGCCTGGTCGCGGGCAAGAACGCGAGCGCTTACTCGTCGGCGAAGGCGGCAGAACTTCACCTCGCGCGCTGCCTCGCCGAAGAGGGCGGCGCGGCCGGAATTCGCGTCAATACCGTCAATCCCGACGCCGTTTTGGAAGGTTCGAAAATCTGGAATTCGGCGTGGCGTCAAGCTCGCGCTGCGACCTACAGCATCGCGCCGGACCGACTCGAAGAGCACTACCGCAAGCGCACGGTTTTGGGCGTCAACGTCGTCCCTGCCGATATCGCCGAAGCGGTCGCCTTCCTTGCCTCGCCGAGCCGGTCCACGAAGAGTACGGGCAACATCCTCAACGTCGACGGCGGCGTGAGCGCCGCGTACCCGCGTTAAGGTTCAGAGGTGGCGCAGCACATCGCCGTCGACATCGGTGCCGGCAGCGGTCGCATCGTCGCCGGCACTTTTTCCGGTAAACGACTCGAGACGCAGGAAGTCCATCGCTTTACCAATGGCCCAGTGCGCACGCCCGACGGTCAGCACTGGGACGTCCTGCGGCTCTTCATGGAAACCCTCGAAGGCATACGGGCCGCCCGGGCGCACGGTCCCATCCGCAGCGTCGGCGTCGACACGTGGGCGGTCGACTACGGCTTGCTCGATGGGGCGGACCGCTTGCTCGGGAATCCCTATCACTACCGGGATGCGCGCACCGACGGCGTGCGCGAACGCGTCGCATCAATTTGCTCTGCAACGGAGCAGTTCGCACGGACCGGCATCGCACAACTGCCGTTCAATACGCTCTACCAGCTTGTCGCGCAAGCCCAGGATCCACTACTCGAACATGCGGCGACGCTCCTCATGATCCCCGACCTTTTGCATTTTTGGCTCTGCGGGACGCGTTCGGCGGAACGAACGAATGCCAGCACGAGCGGAGCGCTCGACTTGGACGGAACGTGGGCGCTGGACCTGTTGCAACGCGTGCACGTTCCGACGCAGCTTTTTCTGCAGCCGACTCCGGCGGGAGCAACCCTCGGCGTGTTGCGCGATGACGTGCGACGGGAGTGCGGAGTCGCGTGTATCGACGTGATCGCGCCCGCAACGCACGATACCGCGAGCGCCATCGTCGCGATTCCGGCTGCAGCGGATCCCAACGCCGAGCCCTTCGCGTTCATCAGTTCGGGCACGTGGTCGCTCTTTGGGCTCGAGCTCGCGCGGCCGCTCGCGACCGAGGACGTGCGACGTGCCGGCTTTACAAACGAAGCCGGCTTCGGTGGCACCACCCGCTTCCTGACGAACATCATGGGATTGTGGCTGCTCCAAGAGTGCCGCCGCATGTGGCAATTGCACGGTCTTTCACTGCCGTACGATGCGTTTCTCGCAAAGGTCGCCGCGCAACCGTCGCCGGGCGTGGTGATCGACACGGAGGACCCGGCATTCTTGCGTACCGACGACATGCTTGCCGCCATCGCGGCGCAACTACGGCGCACGGGGCAACGCGAGCTCCACGACGCGCACGACATCGCGCGCGCCATAATCGAAGGGCTGGCGCTGCGCTACCGGGCCGCCCTCAACGATGCCGAGCGGCTTGCCGGGATTCGCGTCGCTGCGATCCACATTGTCGGGGGTGGCGCGCGGAATGAACTTCTCTGCCGGTTGGCAGCGAACGCCTGCGCGCGCGTCGTGATCGCCGGACCGTTCGAAGCGACGGCCATTGGCAATCTTCTCGTGCAATTGATCGCCTGCGGCGAACTCGACGGCATCGCGCAGGCGCGCGAAGTCGTGCGTAATTCGACGAAGCTGCGCACCTACGAGCCGCTGCCCGATCCCGCACTCGAGGCGAATGCACGACGCCTTGGGGAGATCTGCGCTGCCCGTTGCTGATGTGGTCGATCTTTCCGGCAGGACTTGGTCGTTCCCGTCACTGGATACCTTGCCGATACAACGTTTTCCAGATACAACGTTACCGAACGTTGAGGAGTGGTCTCTATGCGTTCTTCGATTCTACGACCCTTGCTCAGCATGGCTGTGACTGCGAGCCTCGCCGCCGTCTCGTGCGTCGCGCCCGCTTCGAGCGCAGAGAAGCAATACACGATCGGCTTCGTGCCCAAGCTGATCAACATCGGTTACTTCAATGCGATGCAACAAGGCGGTCAGCAAGCTGCGGCCAAGCTCGGCGTAAAGTTCGTCTACAACGGGCCGACGACGGCCGACGCCTCACAGCAAGTCGCGATCGTCAAACAGCTCATCGCGCAGCACGTCGACGCGCTCGCGCTCGCACCCGACGACCCGTCCACTGTCGTGCCGGCCTTCGCGCAGGCGCAAGCGCAAGGCATCAAGGTCTTCACCTCGGACACGGACGCACCGGCTTCGGCCCGCGCGGTGTTCGTCAATCAGGCACGCGGGACGGCGATCGGTGAAGCCGTGATCGACTCGCTCGCGAATCAGATGGGCAAAGCCGGCGAGTGGGCAATCGATTCGTGCGGACCGGCCGCGCAGAACCTCAACGGCTGGATTGCAATCGAAAAGGATCGCGCGACGAAAATGTACCCGAAGATGAAGCTCGTCGCGACCGTTTATTCCGGCGAGGATCAAGCCAAAGCCGTCGCGGATAGCAAAGACCTCATGACGGCACATCCGAACCTGCGCGGTATTGTCGGCCAGTGTACGACGTCCGGTCCGGGAGCCGCCGAGGCGGTGACGGAACTTCACAAAATTGGCAAGGTCTTCGTTACGGGCGTCGCGCTGCCGTCATCGATGAAGCCCTACGTCGCGAACGGTGCTGCGAAGAGCTTCGTGCTGTGGGATCCCGTGAAACTGGGATACTTGACGGTTTGGGCCGGCCTCCAACTTGCGAAAGGCGCGGCTTTCAAAGCCAAGAACGACGTTCCGGGACTCGGCACGATCAGCTACGATGCGGGCACGAAGATGCTGCTGCTCGGTCCGCCGATTACCTTCGACAAGAGCAACATCAGCCAATACAACTTCTAGCGACGCCTCCCATCCTCGCCGTCATCTCGATTCGTAAGACGTACGGCGGCGTGACGGCGCTCGGACGCGTCGACTTCGATCTTGCCGCTGGGGAAGTGCACGCGCTCGTCGGGCAGAACGGTGCCGGCAAGTCGACCCTGATAAAAATCCTGTCGGGTGCAATTGCGCCCGATTCGGGAACCATCGCACTGGGCGGCGCCGCGGTCGCGTTCGCGTCGCCTGCCGCCGCGCTGGCCGCCGGGATCGCGACCGTCTATCAGGATCCGCTGACGTATCCCGAGCTCACCGTCGCAGAGAACGTCTTCATGGGCCGCGAGCTGCGCGACAGATTCGGCAACATCGATGAGCGGGCACAGCTGCGACGCGTTGCCGAAGTACTCGAGCGCGTCGGGCTCGACGCGCGCATCGCCGTGCGCAAGATCGGCGGCCTAACGCTTGCGCGCCGGCAACTCGCCATGGTCGCAAAAGCACTTGCGGCCGATCCGAAGGTCGTGATCTTCGACGAGCCGACGGCGATTCTCACCGAGCGTGAAACGCAAACGCTCTTCGGCATCATCCGTTCGCTGCGCGAACGGGGTGTTGCGATCGTGTACATCAGCCACCGCCTCGAAGAGATCTTTGCGATTGCCGACCGCGTCACGATTCTCAAAGACGGCGAAAGCAAAGGCACGCGTCCGATCGCGGGCGCAACGATCGCGGAGCTGATCACGACGATGGCGGGCCAGACGCTTACCGAAGGCGCCGAGCATGCGGCACCGCACCCGCGCTCGCCGATCCTCGAAGCGCGTGGACTCGGTCGCCGCGGCGCGTACGACGACGTCTCCTTCGCGCTCGCACCGGGCGAAATCGTCGGCTTCTTCGGTCTGGTCGGCGCGGGCCGCAGCGAAGTCGCGCGCGCGCTCTTCGGCGAGGCGCCGCCGGACCGCGGCGAAATCGTAATCGACGGTCGCAGCGCGCGCATCCGCTCGCCGCAAGAAGCCGTCCGAGCCGGCATCGCGTATTTGCCCGAGGATCGCAAAGGCCAAGGCCTTTTCGGTGCGCTCTCGGTCGCCTACAACGAGACGATCGCCGTGCTCCCCAAGCTCAGCGCCTTGAAAACAGTGCGGCGCACCGCACGCGAACGTGAAGTCGCGGACCGCTACGTCGACGCGCTCGCCATTAAAGCACGGGACACGGATCTCCCCGTCGCAACGCTCTCCGGCGGCAACCAGCAAAAGGTCGTGCTCGCGAAGTGGCTCGCTGCGAAGCCGCGGATCTTCATCCTCGACGAACCGACCGCCGGCGTCGACGTCGCGGCGAAAGCCGAAATCCATCGGATCATCGTCGCGCTCGCACAGCAGGACGGCATCGCGATCATGATCATTTCGTCCGAGCTTCCCGAAGTGCTCGCGCTCTCCGACCGGCTCGTCGTGATGCACGAAGGCCGCGTTGCGCGCACGTTCGCACGCGGCGTCGACGCGGCCACAGTTCTCGCGGCGGCGATTGCGGCCGATGTGACCGATGCGGCTGCAGCCGCCGATGTCTAGCGCCCGGGCGACGGCGCGCGTCCTGCGCGTGCCGCGGCTCGGCAATCTTGCGGCGCGGCGCGAGACGATCGTTCTGCTGCTGCTCGTGTTCGGAAGCATCGTCTTCGCCGCGACGCACCCGGCGTTTCTCTCTGCGCCCAACGTCGAACAGATTCTCTCCAATGTTGCGGTCATCGCTATCGTCGCGATTGGAATGACGCTGGTGATCGTCACGGGGGGCATCGACGTGTCGGTGGGCTCGACGCTCGCGCTCTGCATGCTCGTCTCGGCGAAGGTCATGGCTTCCGGCGGCGGAGTCGTGCCGTCGCTTGGCGCGGGCATCGCGACGGGCGTCGTCGTCGGTGCGCTGAACGGCGCACTGATCGCATACGGCGGCGTCCATCCGATTATCATCACGCTCGGCACGCTCAACATCATCCGTGCGCTGCACGTTGGGCTCTTGGGCCCGCAGTGGCTGACGCCACCGCCAGTCGCGAAAGGCTTGACTGAAAGCTCGTTGCTGGGCCTACCGGGTCCGTGGTGGCTCGTGATGATGCTCGGCGTCGTCGCGACGTACTTCGTCACGCGACGCCCGCTCGGCCGCGCGATCTACGCCGTCGGCGGAAGCTCCGAAGCGGCCCGTCTCGCCGGCATCAACGTGCGCGCGGTGACGTTTTTCGTCTATGCGACGATGGGAGCGCTCGTCGGACTCGCAGCGTTCGTGCAGCTCGGCCAGAGCGGGACGGTTCAGCCCAATGCCGGCATCGGCGTCGAGCTCGGCGCGATCGCGGCAACGGTCATCGGTGGTGCGAGCATCCTCGGCGGACGCGGCACGATCGTGGGCGCCGTGCTCGGCGCGCTCTTGGTCGAAGCGGTGCACAACGCGCTCATCACGATCGGCACGATCTCGCTGCTCGAGGGCTTGGTCGTCGGGGTGCTCATCCTCGTGGCCGTCGGCTCGGACGTGTTGCAGCATCGCCGGGAGCGCCTGACGTGAGAGCGTCGCTCGCACGAAGCGTCCGCGGAACGGCGGGACGCCGCTGGCTGCTCGCGCTGATCTTCATCGTTACAATAGCCACGGGTTCGTTTGCCGTACCGAACTTCTGGCAGCCCTACAACCTCTATCAAGTCCTTCAGAGCGGCGTGACGATCGGCTTGATCGCAATCGCCGAAAGCATCGTCATCCTCTCCGGCGACGGCGCGATCGACCTTTCGGTCGGCTCGATGCTGAGTCTGGCGGGCATGATCCTTGGCGTGCTCGCAATTGAGCGCGGCGTGCCGATCGGCTTGGCGATCCCGCTCGCGATCGGGGCCGGTGCGCTGCTCGGCGCCATCAACGGATTCTTCGTGAGCGCGGTACGCATTCCACCGCTGATCGCAACCCTCGCGACATTCTATGCGTACGCGGCGATCGCGTTACAGGTCACGCATACGCGTCCCCTGCCGGATGCGACGCAGCCGAATCTGCCCGCCTCGTTCGCGCCCGCCCTCATGACGATCGGCAACGGTAACGTGCAGAACGTCCCCGGCTTTGGGTGGGTGCCGACGATCGCGGGACAAGGCATCCCCTTTGCGGTCGGCTTTATCTACGTACCGCTCGTCTGCATCGTCGGCTTCGTTTTGGTGAAGACCGTCGCGGGCCAATACTTGTACGGCGTCGGAACCAATGCGCTCGCCGCGCGTTTCGCGGCGATCGACGTGTGGGGCGTGCGCTTTTGGTCCTACGTCGCTTCGGGCGCGCTGTGCGGCGTTGCCGCCGTCGTGCAGACGGGATTGAGCGCGAGCGCGACACCCGACGCCGGCGCGTCGCTCAATCTCGCCGCGATTACGATCGCCGTCTTCGGTGGCGTCAGCATCCTCGGCGGGGCGGGCGATATGCTGGGCGTCGTCCTCGCGACGGCGATCGTCGTCTTTCTCTACAACGGCCTCGGCCTCAAGCTCGGACAAAGCGCGGGGGTATGGCAGCCCTTCGCGCTCGGTGTCTTACTCATCGGGAGTGCGCTGTTCAACGAAGCGTTGCGCAAACGTTCGCTGCGTTGACGGTTCGCCATAGCCGATTCGCCAGGAGCGGGCTCGCGTCCCGAGCCCGCTCCGCGTAATTATCGAACCGCCCTACTGACCGCCGTAATTGCCGGACTGGATGTTTGCGGCGACGAGCTTGGGCAGATCGGTAATGAACTTCTGCTGATCGACGTAGAGCTGCGCGTAGTACTTATCGACGTTGCTCTTATCGATACGCGGCATGATGAGCTGCTTGCCGCTGAGCTGCTTATGATGGCGCACGTAGTCGTTCACGAGCTGCAAGCCTTCCCCCATTTCGAGCGCACCGTTTTGCAAATACGTGACGTTGATGAGGCCGTCTTTCACATAGCGCATGCCGTCTTGGATGCCGTCGATCGCCGTGACCGGAATCTTGCCTGCCATGCCCTTCGCTTTAAGTGCCGTGATGCCGCCGATCGCCATGTCGTCGTTCTCGGAAACGAACCCGTTGATCTGCGAGCCGTAGCGCGCGATCCAGTTCTCCATGACCGTAAGCGCCTCCGAGCGCTTCCAGTTTGCGGTCTGCATCGCGAGCACATGGATTCCCGGATACTTCTTGAGCGCCTTATTGATACCGCTCGTGCGATCGATTTGACCGGAGCCGCCGATGGGACCCTCGGTGACCACGATGTTGCCCTTGCCATGCATGAGCTGGGCGAGCGAATTCATCTCGTCGTATCCCGCCTGCACGTCGTCAGGGCCGAAATAGCCCGCGAGCGCGTCGCTCTTAATCGATTGATTGACGGCAAAGACGGGAATCCCCGCGGCCTTTGCCTTCTTGATCTCGGGATCGAGCGTCGAGGAATTTACCGGATCGATGATGATCGCATCGACGTGTTTCCCGATGAAGCTGTCAACTTGTGAAAGCTGGGTCGGCACGTCATTGTTCGAGCTCGTCCACAAGACGTTGATGTTATTGACGCCCGCGATCTTATCGACACCCTGCTTTCCCCACGAGCACCACGACGACATATCGTACACCGTGATGCCCACCGTGATCGGCTTCGCCGGCGCCGCCGGCGCGCCGGTCGATCCGGCAGCTAAGCTAATTGCAAGCGCACTCGCGACTGCGAAGGTTCGGCTCTTCATATTGCCTTCTTTCGAATGAGGTCAGCGGCGTCGATTGACGATCGCGTCGATCGAAACCGCGCCGATGATGATGGTACCTTGGATCAAGCCCTGATAGAACGGAGAAATGTTGAGAAGGTCGAGGCTGTTGACCATGATGCCGATGATCAAGACGCCGGCGACGGTTCCCAGCAGCGAACCTCGGCCGCCGCTCAGACTCGTGCCGCCGATGACTGCCGCGGCAATGGCGGTCAATTCGTAACCCTCGCCGTTGGTCGAGATGCCGGCGGTCGCGCGCGACGCGAGCACGACTCCGCCGAGCCCCGCAAGCAGGCCGCTGAGCGAATAGACGGCGAGCTTGACCGCGCGCGTGTCGACGCCGGAGACGAGCGCGGCTTCTTCATTCCCGCCGACCGCATAGATGTAGCGGCCGAAGCGCGTGCGCGCGAGCACGACCCCGAAGATCACAAACGTTAGGACGCTGATCAAGATCGGATACGGAATGTTGAACAGAGCACCCTGACCGATTGCCAGAAATTCATTGGAGAGGTCGGAGATCGGCTGCCCTTGACTGAAAACGAATGCGAGGCTTCGCGCGATCGACATCATGCCGAGCGTCACGACGAAAGGCGGTATGCGAACGAAGGCGACGAGCGAACCGTTGATCGCGCCGAGCAGCAGGCCGGTTCCCACGCCGGCGGCCAGCGCGACGAAAAAATGGCCGGCGCCCGCACTCTTGCCCAGCAGCGCCGCGACGATGCCTGCGAACCCGAGGATGCTTCCGACCGAGAGATCGATCCCGCCCGTGAGGATGATCAACGTCGCGCCGACTGCGAGCAGCGAGTTGATCGACGTCTGCAAGAGAATATTCTGAACGTTGCCGACACTGCGGAAACTGGGCACGAAGATCTCGAGCAGCCCGATAAAGACAATAAGGACGATCCCGATCGCATACCGGTTCGCGATCTTTGCAATGCGCACTAAGCTGCGTCATTTCCGGCCGCTGCCAGTTGCATGATACCTTCTTGAGAAACACGTTCGCGCGCGAGTTCGCCGACGATGCGGCCCTTGCGCATCACAAAGACGCGGTCGCTGAGCGTCATCAGCTCCGGCAACTCGCCCGAGACGAAGATAACGGCTGCGCCTTCGCGCGCAAGCCGGCGCAAGAGTTCGTAGATCTGCGCCTTCGCACCGACGTCCACGCCCCGCGTCGGCTCGACCAGCAGAAACACCGCAGGCGGCGGTTGCGCGAGCAACCATTTTCCGATGACGGCTTTCTGCTGATTGCCGCCGCTGAGCGTGCGGATCGGCTGCTCGAGCGATGCGGTGCGAATCGCGAGGTCGTCGACGACCTCGCGCGCAGCGCTCTGCTCGGCACGGGGATCGATGAAACCGCCGCGCGCAAAACGGCGCAGTGCACGCAACGTCAGGTTCTCGCCGACACCCAAATCCGGAACGATACCGCTGCGCTTGCGATCCTCGCCGACGAAGGCAATGCCGCGGCGGATCGCATCGCGCGCCGACGTTATGCGAACGATCTCGCCACCGATTGCGATCGTTCCGCGCTGCGCGCGGCGCAGGCCGAAGATCGTTTCAAGCATCTCGCTGCGACCCGATCCGAGAAGTCCCGCGAGCCCGACGATCTCGCCCGGTCGCACCGCCAACGTCGCGTCCGCGAACTCGCCGTCGCGGCCGAGTCCGGTGACGGCGAGCGCCGGCGCTTCACCCGCCCGGACGGCGCTCTTACCGGGATCGATTGCGAACATGCCGCTGAGCTCGCGGCCGACCATCAGCCGGATGAGCCGATCTTCGACGAGCGTCGACGCAGCTTCGGTCGCGACGAGCCGTCCGTCGCGAAGCACGCTGACCTCGTCCGCCATCGCGTAGAGCTCTTCCATCTTGTGCGTGGTGAACGCGACGGCGACGCCGTGCTCACGAAGACGCCTGACGAGTCCATAGAGCCGCTCCGTCTCCGACGCGTTGAGCGACGACGTCGGCTCGTCCATGAGGACGACCGTTACGCTGTGTACCGCGACGGCTTTGATGATCTCGAGCAACTGCAACTGCGCGGTGCTGAGGTCGCGTGCCGGCATTCGCGGATCGACGTCGAGATCGAGCTCGGCGAGCATCGTACGCGACGCGCCGATCATCGCGCCGATGTCGACGAAGGGACCCCGCATTTGCTCGAACCCGAGAAAGAGATTCTCGTAGACCGTCATGTCGCGCAGCGGTGTGAGTTCTTGGTGGATCATCGAGACGCCGGCGCGCAACGCATCGCGCGGCGTCGAAAACGACACGGATTTGCCGTCGATGACGATTGAGCCGCGATCGGGCCGATAGAGCCCAGCAAGAATTCTTAGCAGCGTCGATTTGCCGGCGCCATTCTCGCCGGCCAACGCGTGCACGACGCCCGAACGTAGTGAGAAGTCGACACCGTCGAGAACCGTCACGCCGCTGAAGCTCTTGCCGATGCCACGCATGTCGACGCCACGCGCGCCCTTTGCTTCAGGCATTGTCCCTCGCATTCGCGTTTCGCTCGAATCGCAAGGCGCCGAAGGGCGCGTCGTGAAGCTGTGCGGCGTGACACAAGTGCAGGCCAATAACCCCCGGTCGTCCCTCGCCGGCCGGCGCGTCATGGTGACGGGCGCCGGCATGGGCATCGGTAGAGAGGTCGCCTCTACGATGGCGCGCGAGGGCGCGGACATCATCGCGTTTTCGCTGGCCGGCGATCTCGAGGGGTTGGGCACCGACGTGCGCGAACTCGGCGGACGTTACGTCGCGCGCATCGGGGACGTGACGAACACGAGCGACATCGCGGCGGTCGTTGCCCTCGCGGAGCGCGAACTCGGCGGCATCGACGTGCTCGTCAACAGCGCCGGTATCGCGATCATCGAGCCGGCGCTGGAGACGCAGCTTTCGAGCTGGTCCAAGACGCTCGACGTCAACCTGACGGGATCGTTCTTGTGCGCCCAAGCCGTCGCGCCGGGGATGATTGCGCGTCGCTTCGGCCGCATCATCAACCTCTCGTCGCAGGCGGCGTTCATCGCCCTGCCGGGGCATGTCGCGTACATGGCGAGTAAGGCCGCAATCAACGGCATCACGCAGGTGCTCGCGCTCGAATGGGGGCCGTACGGCATCACGACCAATGCCGTCGCGCCGACCGTCGTGAACACCGAACTCGGCAAAGCCGTGTGGAGCGACCCCGTCAAAGGCGATCCGATGCGGGCGATGATTCCGGTCGGCCGTTTCGCCGAGCCCAGTGAAGTCGCCGCTGCGGTGCTGTATCTGGCCTCGGATGCGGCTGCAATGGTCAACGGTCATGTGCTGCGCATCGATGGTGGCGCGACGATCCACTGATCGTGTGCGCCGGTCGTACGTCGACGTAGGAATCGGCTACCCCGCTGTCGTCGCACCGAACTGCGCGAACATCGCGCAGTCGGCGGGCGCATCGATGAGCCGCTTGAGTTCGGCGTCGAGCTTCATCAACGTGACCGAGGCGCCGGCCATCTCGAGCGACGTAACGTACTCCCCGACGTACGTACGGTGCATGATGATGCCGCGCTCGTCGAGCATCGCGGCCACGTGCCGGAAGATGACGTAGAGTTCGCTGTACGGCGTCGCACCGAGGCCGTTGACGAGAACCGCAACCTCCGCACCGCGTTCGAGCGGCATATCGGCGAGGATCGTCTCGACGAGCGTCGCCGTCACCGCGTCGGCCGATTCGAGCTTGCCGCGGCGCATGCCGGGTTCGCCGTGCACGCCGAGCCCGATCTCCATCTCGCCGTCGTCGAGCGAAAATGTCGCTTTGCCCGCCGCGGGTACGATGCACGCCGAGAGCGCAACGCCCATCGTTCGGCAGTTCGCATTCGCGTTGCGCGCTGCGGCTTCGACTTCGTCGAGCGTCGCCATTTCTTCGGAGCGAGCACCCGCGATCTTGAAAATGAAGAAGTCGCCCGCGATGCCGCGCCGGTTCTCCGCGTCGCCCTTCGGCGCGGAAGCGACGTCGTCGGTCACCAGCACGGTGCGCACGTCGATACCCTCTTCGGCGAGCGTCTCCGACGCCATATCGAAATTCATGACGTCGCCGCTGTAATTGCCATACGAGAACAGCACGCCGGCGCCGCCGTCAATTGCGCGCGCCGCGGCCATCACGGGATCCGGCGGCGGCGATGCGAAGACGTTGCCGACCGCAACACCATCCGCGCCACCTCTGCCGAGGTACCCGATAAAGGCAGGCTTGTGGCCCGAACCGCCGCCAATGAGAACGCCGACTTTGCCTTGCTGCGGTGCGTTCGTACGGACGATCGCGCGATTCGCGCCTTCGACGCGCCGCACTTTATCGGCGTGCGCGCGGAGAAAGCCGTCGAGCATTTCGTCGACGACGGCGTACGGATCGTTGATGAGCTTCTGCAACGCTATGTCCTCGCCGTCGCGCTGCGAAAGGATGCGTCGATGCGGTTCATCTTCTCGACCTTGGTGGTCGAGCCGCCGCCCGCGAACTCCGAGTCGATCCAAGCATCGACGATCTGCTTGGCGAGCTCCGGTCCGATGACGCGCGCGCCCATCGTCAGGACCTGCGCATCGTTACTCTTGCGGGCGCGCTCGGCGGAGTAGGTGTCGTGCGCCTGCGCTGCGCGAACGCCGGGGACTTTGTTGGCGACGATCGCCATGCCGATACCTGTGCCGCAGATCAAGATGCCGCGCTCCTCGCGGCCGCTCGCGATCTCGCTTGCGACTTCGACGGCGACGTCGGGATAGTCGCGCTCCGCGGGCACGTCGGGCGCGACGCCGAAGTCGCGCACCTCGACTCCGCGTTTCTTCAGGTGCGCCGCGATCGTCGCCTTGAGCGTGGCTCCGGCATCGTCGCTGCCGATTGCAACTCGCATTACGTTCCTCTCCTTATCAATTAAAGCTTGGAAGTCGCCGTTGCCGGTGCGACCGTCACACTGTCGTCGAAAGCGGCGAGCACGGCGCGCAAGATCAGCGCGGTCGACGTTGCGCCGGCATCCTGATGGCCGCGCGTGCGCTCGCCGAGCCGCGCCGCGCGACCCTTCGTCGCGATCATGTCGCGCGTGCCGATGGCGCCTGCGTCCGCGGCTTCGCTCGCTGCGCGCAACGCACGCACGCCGTCGGCTCCAGCGCTCGCTGCTTCGGCGGCTGCGGCGGCAGCCGGCGCGAACGCGTCGAGCATCGTCTTGTCGCCGGGTTTCGTCTTGCCGCGCGCCACGATGCCGTCACTTGCGGCGGCAAGCATCTCCGCAACGAGCCGACCGTCGAGTTCTGTACGATCGCCGGCGACCTTTCCCGCGCGCTGGCAGGCCGTGCCGTACAGCGGTCCCATCGCGGCCCCAACGGCGCTGATCAGCGTCTTACCGATCGTATCCAGGAACGGGCCGACGCGGTCGTCGTCCAGGTCCTTCGTCGCGTCGACCGCGGCGCGCGCTCCGACCGAGAGGCTCATGCCGTGATCGCCGTCGCCGCCCGCGGCGTCGAGTTCCGAGAGTTCGTTTGCATGCGATTCGATCGCCGCTGCGACCGCCGCCAACACGCGTTTGCATTCACCCACGAGATCGATCCTTTCAGCAATGGTCCGGGTATGTTACGTCGGCAGCGGTCGCGCTGAAGCGACGGCGCACGTCGACTCGCGCTCGACGAGCGACGGGGGAAGGAGCACGCGCCGCGGCGGTCCGAGGTACTGACGCTCGACCCGCTCGATGAGCAGCTGCAGCGCCCGGCTCCCGATATCGCGCGTCGGCTGTTGGATCGTCGTTAGCGGAGGCTGCAGCAAGTTGGCCCACGAGACATCGTCGAAAGCGACCACGCTCATGTCTTCGGGGACGCGCAAGCCGCGCTCCCGAAGCGCCACGAGCGCACCAATCGCCATCGGATTGTTGACGACGATAACCGCCGTCGGCGGCTGCGGCGTCCCTAGGAGCGCTTGCATCTGCGCGTAGCCGCCTGATTCTTTGAGTTCACCCGCGTACGCGAGATCCGGATCGAGCACGAGACCGTGCGCGGCGAGCGCGCTACGAGCGCCTTCCAAACGTTCGTCGCCCGGCGGCGTGCCGGCAACGCTAATCATCGCAATGCGGCGGTGACCGAGCGCATACAGATGCTGGACCGCCAGTTCCGATCCCGCGTGATTATCGAGCAGGACGGAATCCGCCTGACCGCCGGTCACCGAGCGGTCGAGGAGCACGATGGGTATGCGCGCCGCGATCAGCGGTGCCAAGACGGCCCGGTCGTCGACGATCGGCATGACGATCACGCCCTCGATCCGCTGTTCGATCATCGAGTCGACGTGCAGACGCTGACGGCGCAAATCTTCGTCGGAGTTGCACAAGAATAAGCTGAACTCGTTCTCGTCCGCGCCGGCTTCGATCGCATGCAGCACTTGCGGAAAAAACGGGTTGCCCACATCGGAGACGATGAGCCCGAGCGTGCCGGAGCGCCGCCGCCGCAGCGCACGAGCGCGCTGGTCGACGCGGTAGTCGAGTTCGTTGACGGCGAGCAGAACGCGGTCGCGCGTGCGTTCCGTCACCGGAAAGGTGGAGTTGAGAACGCGCGAGACGCTCGCGATCGAGACGCCCGCATGGCGCGCGACATCCTTGATGCTGGCCACTACGGTTCGCTTCCGCCACTGTCGATAAGCACGTGAATGGAACCCATTTTCAAATAACAAACGGCAGGAAAAAATAAAACACCTTCCGTAAACGTTTTCATGATTTTAGCCGCGGCAACTACGGCGCAACGAATTGTGAGCGCAACGCGAGCCGGCGCCAGGCGTGGGATCATGATGTCGTGGCGATCAGAAATCGCCCGGCCGCAGCACGACCTTGAGGGAGCCCGAGCCGCTCTCCATCGTCTCGAAGGCCGCCTTGAAGTCGGCCAGCGGAAATTGGTGCGTCACGATGCCACGAACGTCGATCGTCCGGTCTGCGATGTAGCGAATTGCCCGCGGATAGCAGTACGGCCCCAGGTGCGCGCCGAGCACGTCGAGCTCTTTGCGGTCGCCGATGATCGACCAATCCAAGGTCGTCTCGTCGCGAAAGACGCTGAATTCGACGAAACGGCCGAGTTTGCGAATCATCTTCATGCCGATATTGACCATCGGCGCGAAGCCTGTCGCTTCGATGAAGACGTCGCATCCATAACCGCCGGTGAGGCGCATGACCTCCGCTTGCGCATCGACTTCTTTGGGATTGATCAGCACGTCGGCGCCCATGCGCTTGGCGAGTTCGAGCCGCGCTGGACTGAGGTCCATCACGGCGAGGGTCTTGGGGTTGCGCAGCCGCAAGCCGCCGATCATCCCGAGCCCGAGCGTCCCGGCCCCCGCCACGACGACGACGTCGTCCAGGCCGACGTCCGCTCGGTCGACCGCGTGCAGCGAACACGCGAGCGGTTCCACGAGGATCGCTTCCTCGATCGGAACGTGCTCGGGAATCTTGTGCACGATCGCTTCTTTGGTGTAGATCATGTACTCGGCCATCGCGCCGTGGACGTTGCTCTGGAAACCGTAAAGGTCGTGCTTCTGGCACATCCAATACGCGCCGCTTTTGCAGAAGCGGCAGTTCCAGCACGGCACGATTTGTTCGGAGATAACGCGGCCGCCCACCGCGACGTCCTGCTTCTCGGCGGCGCCTTCGCCCAGCGCCACCACCCGTCCGATGAACTCGTGTCCGGGCGTCATCGGCGGCTTGACGTAGCGCGGCTGCTCGGCATCGCCCCAAAACGACGGCGCCCCATGCCAAGTTTTGATGTCGCCCGCGCAGATGCCGCACGCCTCGACGCGCGTGAGCACTTCGAGCGGTCCGGGCTCGGGGATGGGCACCGTTTCCAAACGGTAGTCGCCCGGCGCATAGCAAACGATCGCCTTCATCGTTGCGGTCAGTTCGGGAAGCCGAACGTCGGTTGCAGTCTTGGCCATTGGCAGGTTCCTTCTCCAGCTCGGTGCTTGCAAACGTGCGCCGCACGACGCGAGTACAGACAACGTAATGCTTTAACGTTTTCGCTGTCAACGGTCATGCGCCAATGAGTTTCGGCGGCGGCCGCTGCGGACGTTTTCCGCCAAGCCACGCACACGCCCAAAGGACGGCACGCATCTCCGCTCGGTGCAGTGGGTATTTGGCTTTGTGCCAACCAATCTTGACTGTTAGGTGGTTAAATGTTTGCTCTCCCGGCAACGACCGTTGACACACTTAATGACTACACAGTACCATTGCGCCAACATCGCATGTCTTCGTGTTTCCATTTCTTGTTGAAAGGAAGATCATGAATGAATTCTGCTGACGGACTGTGCGCATCAATCGCGCGGAGCGAGCACGCTGTGGACGATGCGAAGATAGTTTTCGACTTGCCATGCGGCTCGACCGATGAACAGACCGTCGACATGGGGTTGCGCCGACAAGGCAACACAATTGCCCGGGTCGACGCTGCCGCCGTAGAGCACACGCAGTTCGTGCCCCGTCACAGCGTGCAAGGACGCCTTGAGAAGCGCGTGTTGCGCATCGGCGAAGGCTGGCTCCGCGGCGCTGCCGTCCTCGCCGATCGACCACACGGGTTCGTACGCGATCACCACGCGACCAGCTTCGCTGCGCGCAATGCGCGACACGGCGGCCCGGACCTGACGGTCCAGGACTTGGGCGGTTCGGCCAGCCTCGTACTCGTCGCGTGTGTCGCCGACGCAGACCAGGGGTATCAAGCCGTGCCGAAGCGCTGCCGCAACCTTGAGCGCGACGGTCTCGTCCGTTTCGACGAAATGCGCGCGGCGCTCGCTGTGGCCGATCTCCGCGAGGCTCGCGCCGCAGTCGGCGGCCATGGCGCCGGAAATTTCGCCCGTCCAGGCGCCTGCCTCGGCCCAGTGCAGGTTCTGAACGCCGACCATGACGCGGGTGCCCGTCAAGAGCTCAGCCGTATCGGCCACCGCCGTGAAAGGCGGAATGACAAAGAGTTGCGCGGCATCGCTGTGCGCGAGATCCGAGTCGGCCAGCACGCGCGCAAAGGCCCTTGCCTCGGCGCGCAGCTTGTTCATCTTCCAACTCGTGCCAATCCAGAGCTTGCTGAGGGACATGAAGCGCTTTCTCGTTCGAACGCGACGGCGGCCGGCGTCCACGACCGACGCCCCGCATGAGTACTCCCTCCGGCATTGCTACGGTGAGGCGCGCAAAGCCGAATCTTCGCGTGATCATCGCTTGGGTTGCAGCCGTCGTCCTGCTCGCCGCGATGGCACTCTCGACCAAGGTCGTTCGAACCGACTCCGCGGCGGGCGTTGTGCCCGGAACGTTCTCTGAAGCGACGTTTGGAACGGCGACGTTTCCGAAGGTTCAGTCGTTGATCGACCATCGTGCCGTCAGCGCGGCGACGCTCGCGTCGGCCATCGCCAAGAATCAAGCCGCCGCGGCCAAGCAGTATGGCGTCGATACCACGGCCGGTCCAGAGTTTTCCGTCAAGTTCAGTGGCGTCGTCGGCAAGGGCGACTCCGGTAATTACGACGTCAAGGTCGACGGCGTTCCGAAATCCGTGGTCATTGCGGTACAGACGGGTCCCGCAATATTGGGAACCGATCTGCGCGACGCGACCGGCACGATCAGTTTCGGACAATTTACAAACCAGATCGAATACCAGAACGCCGGGTCGGCGCTCAATAAGGAGATGAAGAAAGAGATTCTGACAAAGGTCGACACGAGCAATCTCAAAGGGAAAACGATATCGGTCGTTGGCGCTTTCCAGTTGACCGATCCCAAGAGTTGGCTCGTTACTCCCGTGAAGTTGAACGTTCGATGACGACGGCAACCGATAGCGAGCCTGTCACGGGCGTCGTTCTGGCGGCGCGCGATGTCGTAAAGACCTATGGCGGCACGCGTGCCTTGAAGGGAGTTGATTTCGATATCCGTCGCGGCACGGTTACGACACTGTTCGGAGAGAACGGCGCGGGCAAGTCGACACTGATGAAGATCCTCTCCGGCGTGGAGACGCCCACATCGGGAACCATCGAGCTCGACGGTACCCGGGTGTCCTTCTCCTCGTCGACGGACGCGCGCGATCGCGGCATCTCGATCATTCACCAGGAATTGAGTTTGGCGCCCAATCTCAGCGTGCGCGACAACATCTTCATGGGCCGCGAGCTGCAGACGCCGACCGGCGTGAACTTTACGGAGGAGGCGCGTCAAGCTCAGGCGCTGATGGCCGATCTCGAGGAAGAGATCGACCCGTTGACCTTGGTCGAAGACCTGCGCTTGGGACAGCAGCAGATCGTTGAGATCGCGCGCGCGCTCTCGGTGGATTCGCGCATTCTGATCATGGACGAGCCGACGTCCGCGCTGAGCGCGGCCGAAGTGGAGGTGCTCTTCAAGGTTATCCGCGACCTGATCGGGCGCGGCGTGGCGATCGTCTACATCTCTCATCACCTCGAAGAGGCCTTGCAGATTACCGACCACGCCGTGGTGCTCCGCGACGGCACGATAACGGCGAAGGGCGATGCGAAAGACATCGATCTCGAGTGGATCGTGCGCAACATGGTCGGCGAGAACTTCGACCTCGGCTCTCCACCGCGAGGCTACGAGTTCGGCGAGGTCGCTCTATCGATAAGCGATGTGACGGTGGCCGGTCCTTCCGGTACGAACAGTTCGGTCGTCGACCATTTGTCGCTCGACGTGCGGGCGGGCGAGATCGTCTGCATCTACGGATTGATGGGCGCGGGGCGCACCGAGTTGCTCGAATGCGTCGCCGGGCGCGTGCCGATGACGAGCGGCCAGATCTTTTTGGAAGGCAAGGACGTCTCGCGGCTGAGCATCGCCGACCGAATCGCCAGTGGCCTCGTGCTCGTGCCGGAGGACCGCCAACGCGACGGGCTCGTCCAGACGATGTCGGTCGGCGCGAATCTCTCGCTTCCAAGCATCATGGCGATCGCGAAGGGCGCGCTCTTGTCACGGCCGCGGGAACGGTCGCTGGTCGACGACGCCATCCGCGACGTGCACGTAAAAACCGTTGGCGGAGAGGCCCGCATCGGATCGCTCTCTGGCGGAAATCAGCAGAAAGTCGTTATCGGCAAGATGCTGATGACCAACCCCAAGGTCATTGTCCTCGATGAGCCGAGCCGCGGTATCGACGTCGGAGCGAAGGCCGAAGTGTTCCGGCTCCTGAGCGAGCGGGCCGCGAAAGGCCTCGCCGTCGTCTTTTCGACCTCAGAACTCGGCGAGTGCTTAAGTATTGCGCACCGGATCATCGTGATGCGTCGCGGTAAGATATCAGCGCAATTCGGACCGAGTGTCACCAAAGACGAAATCATGGCGGCCTCGGGCGAGGCCGTGATTACTGCATGATGGACGAAGAGCGGAGCCGCGGCCTATGATAAATGCCGAACGTAAGCGCCCGAGCGCGGGTCTCGCGCGCAATGGGTTCGATCTGGGCGCGCTGTTACTGGAAGGCCGTGCCTTTTTCGCACTGATTGCCATCATCATCGTCTTCTCGGTTCTGTCGCCGAACTATCACACGGTCAGCAACTTCCTGACGATGTCGTCGCACGTCGCCCTTTTTGCGATTCTCGCGACCGGGATGCTGCTCGTCATCCTCAATGGCGGGATCGACCTGTCGGTCGGATCCACGCTCGGTCTCGCCGGCGTCGTCGCGGGCGCTCTGATGCAGGGCGTGACGCTGACCTCGCTTGGCGTCGTGTTGTATCCTCCGGTCTGGGTCGTCGTCGTGCTCTCCATCGCGCTCGGCGCGTTCATCGGGTTGATCAACGGCGTGCTCGTCGCGCGATTCAAAGTACCGGCCTTCGTTGCTACCCTCGGCGTCATGTATATGGTGCGCGGCGTTGCGCTGTTGATGACCAACGGCCTGACGTACAACAATCTCGGTGGCGACCCCAAACTCGGAAATACCGGGTTCGACTTGCTCGGCTTCGACAACTTGCTCGGCGTGCCGGTCGGCGTGGTCGTCATGGTCGTCATCGCGATTATCGGTAGTCTGGTGCTCAACCGCACGGCGTTCGGTCGCTGGCTGTATGCCTCGGGTGGCAACGAGCGCGCCGCCGAGCTTTCCGGCGTGCCGGTGAAGACGGTGCAAATTTCCGTGTACATGCTCTCGGGCATGTGCGCGGCTGTGGCCGGCCTCATCCTGTCATCGCAGTTGACGTCGGCTGGCCCCACGGCGGGCACGACCTACGAGCTGACGGCGATTGCAGCGGTCGTCATCGGCGGTGCGGCACTGACGGGCGGCCGCGGCACCGTCCAAGGTACCCTGCTCGGCGCCTTCGTTATCGGCTTCCTCTCCGACGGGTTGGTCATCATCGGCATCTCGTCATACTGGCAAACAGTGTTCACCGGCGCCGTTATCGTATTTGCGGTGCTGCTCAATTCGGTTCAGTACCGCCGCCGCGTCAAGGCGACGACCCCGACGAGCGGTCCATCGATTTCTCCGCGACGCGGGGACGACGTCCGAACGGTTACTGCCGTTCAAGAAACGACTGCTAGCTAACGAAACAACTGCAATACATCAGGGAGATGAATAATGAATTTTAGGGCAATGCTTCTGACGTTCACGGCTTTTGCGCTGACCGCTCCGGCTATCACAGGCGCCGTAGGGCCGGCTTCGGCCGCGGGCTCCAAGGGCGGGCTTATCTCGATCATCGTCAACGACCCCTCGAATCCGTATTGGCTCACGGAAGGTAAGGTGGCGTCTGCCGAAGCGCGCAAACTCGGCTACACCGCGAACGTCGGCGCGTCGAAGGGCGACACGAATACCGAGAGCAATTTGATCGACACGGCGATCACCAACAAATCCGTGGCGATCATCCTCGACCCCGCCAATGCGAGCGGGTCGGTCGGCGCGGTGAAGAAAGCCATTGCCGCAAAAATTCCGGTACTTCTCGTCAATGCCGAAATCAATCAAGAGGGTCTGGCCAAGGCCCAACTCGTGTCCAACAACGCCCAAGGTGCTGCACTCGGGGCGCAGCAGTGGGTGAAGGACGTCGGGCAAAAAGGCAACTTCGTCGAGCTCGTGGGTGCGCCGTCCGACAATAACGCCGCGACGCGCTCAAATGGATACCAGAGCGTGCTCAGCCAGTACGACGGCCTCAAGAAAGTTGATTCGCAAGTCGCCAACTGGAACCGGACGCAAGGCCACGACAAGATGCAGAGCATGCTGCAAGCTCATCCCAACATTATCGGCGTGATCAGCGGCAATGACGAGATGGCGCTCGGTGCGATCGCGGCGCTCAAGACCACAGGGAAGCTCAAGAGCGTCAAAGTCGGTGGCTTCGATGGTTCTCCCGACGCCGTTACGGCCATCAAATCGGGCGATCTCCAATATACCGTGCTTCAGCCGGTCGCTGTTTTTTCGGCCAAGGCGGTGGACGAAGCCGACAAATTCCTCAAGTCCGGCAACACGGGCGCTGCGAAAGAGAAGCAACTCTTCGATTGCATTCTCGTCACGAAAGCCAATGTAGGCAAGTTTACCGCTCCATTCACCCTCGGCAAATAGGAGCGACCGGAGGGCGTGCTTCTGGAGTTCTCGATGTGGTTCACCGGTTAAGCACGTTCCTCCGCTCCGCGCCATACCGATGCTTTTGGGACTCGATTGCGGAAACACAGCCGTCAAAGCCGTGCTTTTCAGTCCCGCTGGAGCGACGATGGCAACGGCGAGCCGACGGACGCAGCCGCTACACGTTGCGCCCGATTGCGTCGAGCACGATATGGAGCGCCTCTGGCAGCTTGCATGTGAGGTCATCGCAGAGGCGCTGAGCGCGCTGCCGCAGGGGGCTCGTGCGGTCGATGCGATCGGCGTCACTGCCCACGGCGACGGATTATATGTGAGCGATCGGACGGGCCGGCCGCTTGGCAATGGGATTACGTCCGTCGACAACCGTGCCCATGACGTGCGGGCGGCGTGGGCATCCTCCGGCGTTCTCGAGCACGTGGCGTCGATAACCGGGCAGCGTCCCTATCCGTACGCCGCCACGACGCTGCTGGCGTGGATCCGCATCAACCAGCCGGCGCGGTACGCGGCGATCGGCCATGTTATGTTTTGCAAAGATTGGCTGCGCTATCGGCTTACCGGCGTCATAGCGACCGACCCGACCGATGCGAGCACGGCATTCACGGACGCGCGCACGCAGCGTTACTCGGACGAACTTCTCGCGCTGCTCGGGCTCGACGCCGTGCGGCCGGCGCTGCCCGAGATCCTCCCGAGCAGCGGCACGATGGGTACGGTCTCACCCGCGGCTGCGGTAGAGACGGGCCTGCGGGAGGGCACCCCCGTGTCAGGCGGCATGCACGATGTCACGAGCAGCGCGATCGGGCTCGGCAATCTGCAGCCGGGGGTTGTCTCAATAACGGCCGGCACATTCAGCATCAACGAGACGCTCTCGAATCACCTCGCAGTCGAACCGCGTTGGAGCGCCCGCGCCGGGCTGCGGCCGGGGCAGTGGATGAACATGTCCATTTCTCCCGCGTCCTCGAACAACGTGGACTGGTTTTTGCGGCAAGCGTACGCCACGGAATGGGAGGCTGGGAGCCGCGGCGGCCCACCCGTCTGGGACATGGTTGAAAGCGACTTGGCCGTCCCCGTTGCGGGCGACGCGCCGCTCTTTCACCCCTTTCTCTACGGCTCGCCCTACGACGCGCCTGCGAGCGCCGCGTTCTTGGGTTTGCGCTCATGGCACGATCGCGCCGACATGCTGCGCGCCGTTGTCGAAGGAGCTGTGTTCAATCATCGGTTTCACGTCGACGCGCTGCGCTCGGCCTTCCCGGTCAGTCGCGCCGGCATCACCGGTGGAGGGACATCACGGGGCCGTCCGGCCCAGTTATTTGCCGACGCGCTTGGCCTTCCGGTCGACGTGCCCGAAGCCAAAGAAGTTGGCGCACTGGGCGCTGCTCTCGTGGCGGGGGTCGGTGTCGGAATGTATGCTTCGCTCGACGATGCGATCGGACGCGCCTGCCGGGTCGCGGCGCGCTACGAGCCCGACGCGCGGCGCCATGCTTCCCTGAGCGAGCGTTTTGCGCGTTACGTCGCCTTGGCCGAAGCCATCGTCCCCCTTGCCCAGCGGTGAGCCATGCGAACCAAGGGAATCGCACATCATGACAGCCCCATCCGCACACGGACCACGAGCCGGCATGCTCGAGCATCTGCGGCTCACACCGACCATCTCGGTTCTGATCGTCGGCGGCGGCATCAATGGAGCCGCGACATTTCGCGACCTCGCCATGCAGGGCGTCGACTGTCTCATCGTCGACAAGGGCGACTGGTGCGCGGGTACGAGCGCGGCGCCATCGCGACTGATCCACGGCGGTCTCAAATATTTGGAAACCGGCGAGTTTCGCCTCGTGGCGGAGTCCACGCGCGAGCGCAATTTGCTGCTGCGAAACGCACCGCACGTCGTCAAGGCGTTGCCGACGGTGCTGCCGATCTACTCGATCTTCAATGGCATCGTACCTTCGATCAAACGCTTCCTGCGTTTCAAAACGAAGCTCACCGATCGCGGTCTCGTCATTGTGGAGGCGGCCCTGGCGCTCTACGATTGGCTCGGCCGTACGCACCGCATCATGCCTCGTCACGCGGTCGCGTTGCAAGCCGCCATCCGCCGCCGCTTTCCGGCGCTGGCGCCCGCGGTTATTGCAACCGCGACGTACTATGATGCACGCGTCACGCAAGCCGAACGGCTCTGTCTCGAACTCGTGCTGGATGGGCTGGCCGCGCACCCGCGCGCACGTGCCCTCAACTATATGGCCGTCACGGGAGCCGAGAGCGGCCGCGTGACATTGAGAGACCAGGTCACCGGTGAGAACGTGACGGTCGAGCCGCGCACGGTCGTCAATGCGGCGGGGCCGTGGATCGACGGAGTCAATCGTGCCGTCGGCCTCGATCATCGCTACATCGGTGGGACGAAGGGGTCCCATCTCGTCGTCGACAACCCGGAGCTCGTGCGCCAACTCGACGGCCACATGCTGTATTTCGGATCGCCCGATGGACGCATTTGTCTCGTGTATCCGTTCTTCGGACACGCCTTGATCGGCTCGACCGATATCCGGGCCGATAACCCCGACGCAGTGGTGTGCGACGACGCGGAAGCGGAGTATATGCTGGGCATGGTGCGCGACGTGCTTCCCGGGTTGAGGCTCGAACGCGATCAGATCGTGTATCGCTACGCGGGCATCCGGCCGCTGCCGGCGGTCCAGTCGGGCGATCCCGGCGAGATCAGCCGCGACCACTCGCTCGGCCGCGACAACTTGCCCGGTAGCCGCGTTCCCGTCCTTTCCTTGATCGGCGGAAAGTGGACCACGTTCCGCGCCTTCGCAGCTGAAGTGACCGACGAGATACTCGGGTCCCTTGGGCTACGGCGTAAAACCGAAACGACTTTCGTTGCGATTGGAGGCGGCCACGATTTCCCACAGACCGATGAGGCACGGGAAGCCTGGGTCGCACGAGTAGCTCAAAAACACGCGGTCAGTTTGGCGCGTGCGGAAACGTGCCTCGACCGCTACGGTACTCGCGCAGAGGCCATCCTTCAAACCTGCGATGGGAGCTCCGATACGGATCTTACGTGGTTGCCGGAGTACACCGCCGGGGAATTGCATGCCGTCATTCGTAGCGAGCAGGTCGTCAACCTCACCGATGTCGTCTTGCGGCGACTACCGATCGCCGTGTCGGGCCGCCTGACCCGTGCGGTCGCGCAAGAGATTGGTGCTCTTGCGGCTCGCGCGCTACACTGGAGTGATGAGGAACGCGAGCGACAGCTAGGGGATCTTTGCAAAATTATGCTGGAGCGCCATGGCGTCGATCTGTATGCCGAGCGAACCCCGTCCGTTATCTCCGGTGCGCCGCGTGCGCAGCAGCGTTGAAGTGAGTTCCGCCGAACTCGGAGGCCGACTTGCGCAGTTCTGAAGACCCGTTCGATCTTTCGGGCAAGACGGCGCTCGTCACGGGCGGAGCCCGCGGGCTCGGCTTTGCGATGGCGCGTGCGCTCGGCGAACGCGGCGCGAAGATCGCGCTGCTCGATCTCGATCTCGCAGCGACGAAGTCTGCGGGCGCGCGACTACGCGACGAGCAACTCGAGGTCTTGGCGCTCGCCGGCGACGTCACGCTGCCCGGCGACTCGGCTCGCGCCGTAGGCTCAGTCATCGATGCGTGGGGCTCGCTCGACGTTTGCGTCGCCAATGCCGGCGTCAACTCGCTCGCTGCGGCCGAGCACGTAACGCTCGAGGAGTGGCAGCGCGTCATCGACGTCAACCTCACGGGCGTCTTCTTTACGGCGCAAGCCGCCGCGCGCGCGATGATCGCGCAGAAGAGCGGCTCGATCGTAACGATCGCATCGATGTCGGGCCTCATCGTCAACGTCCCGCAGAAGCAGAGCGTCTACAACATTTCCAAAGCGGGCGTTATCATGGCGACGAAAAGCCTGGCATCGGAATGGGCCGAATTCGGCATTCGCGTGAACGCGATCGCGCCGGGCTACATGCGCACGGACATGACGGCCAAATATTTCGAAGATGCCGAACTCTCGGGTCAATGGATCGCCGGGACGCCGCTGCGCCGTCCCGGCGAACCGGGCGAACTGGCGGGTGCCGTCGTCTATCTCGCATCGAATGCGTCGAGTTTCGTGACGGGTTCGGTCCTCGTCGTCGACGGCGGCTACGTCGTCCGCTGACCCGTTCGTGATCAGCGCGGACGTTGCGTTCGAGCGCGCAGCCGATGCCGCCGCCACCGCGTTTGCCGCCGCCCCGCCGTTCATTTCGTATCGTGTCGACGTGCAGGCCGACACGGCGACCCCGCGCTCCGACGAATCGAAGCGCATCGTCGTGCGCACGCGCGACGGAAACGCGCTCGTGCGCGACGTGCACGGCGGCGCGGCACGCATGGGACCGGCGCTGCCGTTGTCGCCGGCGGTCGACGCTCTCGCCGATTGGGCATTTGCATTCGACGTGTCGGAGGGGCACGTTCGGCTGGACGTCGTTTACCAGCATCCGAAGGTCTACGTCGCCCCGACGCCCGGCCCCGGCGTCACGGTCGTCATCCCGAGCGTGAACGGCTTCGCGCTGCGTTACGCGCCGGACGAAACGAATCACGTCCAGCTCGAACCGGCAACGCCCGCGACGCACGCTTTCGCGGCGCAGCGCGATCATTTCGTCTACCGCGACGTCTGGTTCGATCCGGTGACATCGTTGCCGACGCGGGTCGTTCTGGCCGCAGTCGACGAAACGCTGGCGCTCGACTATACCGTGGTCGATGGTCACTGGCTCCTACGGGACTTTACCTATGACGCGCTCGAACGCGCTCAGCACGACGCTAAGCGATATCGTATCGCGGCACAGTACACGGACTATGCGTTTCCGGAGAGTTTCCCGACAGTGTCGCCGTAGAAGGCGTGGGAAAATCTGCTGGAGCCGAGAAGCGGAGTTACTAACGCGCAAGGGCGGGGAGTAGAGCATCAACATGGCGACGCAACCGGAGCCGCTGCGGCTTACGCTAGAGCAGTACCTGGAGCGGGAAGACCGCCAAGGGACCCGGCACGAGTTCGTCGACGGACTCGTCTTCGCTTTGGCCGGTGCGAGCGACACGCATCAGACCATTCTCGCGAATCTGACGACGCTGGTTCGTCCAGCGTTACGAGGATCGGCGTGCCGCATCTTCACGAACGAGATCAAGGTCATTCCACCCAATCGGCGGCGAGCGCGCTACCCCGATCTGCTCGTCACTTGCGACGAGAGCGATCGGGCCGACCGTTACGTCAAGCGCTACCCAAAGCTCATCATTGAAGTGCTGTCGCCTTCGACTGCGGCGACGGACCGGACGGAGAAGCTCGACGAGTATCAGACGATTCCAACGCTCGATGAATACGTTTTAGTCGATTCACTGGGTGTCGGCGTTCTCGTCTTCCGCAGGTCTCTCGGCGATTCATGGATGCAGCACAAGTATGCAGGGGACGAACATCTGCGCTTATCGTCAATTTCGTTAGACGTTTCACTTCGCGATGTTTACGAAGATGTCGATTTTTCAGCACTAGCGCTCGAGAATGAGCGCTGACTGCCACGACGGTCGTCGCGAGCGACGCGTCGCAGTCCCCTTGCCCAACGACGCTTCCGCGTGATAGGGTGACGTGCAGCGATGGCTATTGCAGCGATTCCGGACTGGCTCGATTCCTGCGACACGGAGAAGCCGTACGTGGAGCAAATTCGGGGACGCCGGGAAGCGAAGGTGAGTCCGAAACGGCGCCACGCGCTCTTGCAAGGTCGCATTTTTACGGCGCTCGACCAATGGGCCGGCGATCGGGGCGAAGTTGGCACGGAGTGGCGCTGCTATCTCATCGCAGGCGAAGATCGGCCGTCATCGCTCGTGCCGGACGTCGCGTTCTTTTCGTTTGCGCGCTTACCGCCTGCGCTCGAAGACGATGCGCGCGAGCGACCGCGCATCGCACCGGATATCGCCGTCGAGATCTTGTCGCCGGGCGACCGCCGCCGGACGCTCGAGGAGAAAATCGGCCTCTATCTGGCGCACGGTTCGTCGCTGGTCATCGTGCTCGACCCGGAAACGCGAACTGCGGCTCTGCACCGCCCCGATGGTTCGGCTCTACACGAAACGCAAGGCACGCTCGCACTGCGGCCGTTCGACGGTCTCGCGCTCGACTGGAACATGCTCTTTCGCGGACTCTAAGCAGAGGGCAGACGCTCTTCGGCCGCCGCGCTTGCGAACGCTATAAAGCATCCCGCCGCTCCATCCACCTCTCGGGCGCGCGCAGCGGCTCGAAACCGAACTTCTCATAGAGCCCGTGAGCGTCGCGCGTCGCGAGCACCCAGCGGCGAACCGATAACAGATGCGGGTCGGCGAGGACGGTCTCGAGGAGCCACGTCCCTAGCTCGCGTCCGCGATACGCTTCATCGATGAAGACGTCGCAGAGCCATGCGAATGCGGCGTAATCGGTAACGACGCGCGCGAAGCCGATCTGATGCTCGTCATCGTAAAGTCCGAAACAGCGTGACGCGGCGATAGTCTGTTCGAGTTGCGCGCGAGTCCGATCGGCGGCCCAATACGAGCGCCGCAGAAACGCGTGAACCGCAGCGACGTCGATGAGCTTTGAATCGGTGCTGATGCGCAGCGACCCGCGGTGCTGCTCGAAGATCTCTTGCGACATAACGTGTGCTTCGACACCGCGCAGGCTCTACATGATCCGGTGAAGCTCGAACTCGGTGCTCAGCACCGATGCGCAGCGGCATGCCTGGCGGGAACGCGGCATCAAGTTGATAGCCGTACTCGGCAAGTATGGTTGCGGCAAGGTATGTTGCAAGGGCAGCCTGGTAGTTGACGCCGCCTGCGTTAGCAGCGCCGCAGGCGTTAGCGCCACCAATTGGCTGCACGACACCCATGTCGGCATCGTGTCGGTCGGCGCTCATGCAGTGATAGGGCCGGACTAGGCCTTACGCCATTTATAGGGCGCGCCGTTCTTCGTATGCCGAACCCGCTCGACGTGGATGGCCCCGTCGTTGTGTTCCTTGGCCCACGAGATTGCCTCTTTTCGGGTCTCGAATAGCTTGCTTGCGCGCTCGGAATTCGGCCGCTCAACCTTGTAGCGGTCGTCTTCCCCGCGCTCAACAAATAACGGATCGTCGCTCAACGCTCATTCCTCTAGCAAACTTACCGCAGCCGCCTTTGTATACGAACGTATGTTCCCCGCAAAAACGAGCGATTTCCTGATGGACGATCCAGCGAGCGCTCGGCGCTTCGCAGCCGGTCACATCATAGAATCACGAAAAGGGTTTTACCATATATTCGCAATAAACGCAATACGCTGCGACTGTTTCGCCTATTGACGGCCTGCGCTATACTTGACTGCCGAGGAGGAGCGTGACCATGACCGCCAATGTGCTGGAAAACTCAACCGTTGAAGCGAAGCAGGCAGACCAACCAGCAATCCGCTCGGTTGAACACATGCTCAGCCAGGCTGCATTACGAAGCGAGCAGCGTCCGCGCCTAACAGGAGCGGACGGTACCGCGATCGATCTTCCGGAGTCGCTCTTCCAGTTGCTTCGCCAGGTCGTTCACATTTTGGCTCAAGGGGACGGCGTTTCGATCGTTCCAGTCCACAAGGAGCTCACGACTCAGCAGGCGGCCGACATTCTCAATGTGTCGCGACCGTATCTCATCTCGTTACTCGAGAAAGGTGACATCGAATACTCGCGGACCGGAAAGCACCGGCGGATTCAATTCGGAAATCTCCTCACGTACAAACGGAAGCGAGATGCTGAGCGTCGCGAAGAGCTAGCTGAGCTGACTCGCATGAGCGAAGAGTTTGGCAGTTACGAATAGCCGAGACGCATCATCTCTTCATTTTACGTCGTTCTCGATGCATGCGTTCTCTATCCATTTTACCTTCGCGATACGTTGCTCAGGACAGCCGAAAAAGGTCTCTACCGAGTTCACTGGAGCGCGATGATCCTGGAAGAAGCACGGCGCAATCTCGTCGAGCATACGCGGATGGATGAATCGTCATCGCATCGTCTCATCAGCAGCATGTTGAAGGCATTCCCAGAAGCAACCGTCGCCGGATACGAGCCACTTATCGCGGCGATGACGAATGATGAGAAGGATCGTCACGTGGTCGCAGCGGCGATTCGATGCCATGCGCAAGTGATCGTAACGACGAACCTAAAACATTTTTCTGATGGAGCGCTCGAGCCATACGGACTCGAGGCTCAACATCCGGACGAGTTTCTCTGCTACCTCTTCGATCTGGACCCCGGGCGCGTCTTGCAGGCCGTGACGGAGCAAGCCGCCGATCTTCGTAGACCGCCGAGGACAATTCTGGAGGTCCTTGAGGGTCTCGGGCGATTCGTGCCCGATTTTGCAGAGCTCGTCAGAGGCGCGTTACCCCCGACGATGACGGCGCCCACGTAGTCGAGCCGTCGTCGGATTACGGATCTTTAGACAGGCGCTGAAACCGCGATCGCGTTCTGACGAAATACCAGACCCAGCTAAGGAGCGCGCCAAGTAGCCGACTCGAATGAAATCTTCGTGCATTACGGCACGATACGCGACGCTCGCCGAACCGATCTTGGAGAATCTTGCGTTCACCGTTCGCCGCTAGAACGATGCGAGCCCAGACTTAAGCGCGCACGTCCAGCGGGCGCTCGAGCGGTAAGGGAATCTGCCCGTCGGTCGACGCGGCTTGCGCTTTACGCGGCGGCGGGGCGAACCGCAGGTAGATGATCGGCACGAGCAAGAGCGTGAGCAGGAGCGAGCTCGTAAGGCCACCGATGACGACGGTTCCGAGCGACCGTTCCGCTTGCGAGCCCGGATCGAGCGCGAGTGCGAGCGGCGTCATCCCCGCGATCATCGCGAGCGTCGTCATCACGATGGGCCGAACGCGTTCGAGCGCGCTCTCGCGGACGGCATCTTCCCGGTCGCGTCCCTGCAGGCGAAGCCGGTTCGCGAAGTCGACGAGCAAAATGCCGTTCTTGGAGACGAGCCCGATGAGCAACACGGAACCGATGAACGAGAACAAGTTGAGCGTCTGGTGGGTGAGTGCGAGCGCACCGAGCGCGCCGACGATCGCGACCGGGACGCTGAACATGATGACGAACGGCGTGCGGTAGCTGTCGTAGAGCGCGACCATCAATAAGTACACGAGCATGATGGAGAGCACGAGCGACAGACTCATACCGACGACGGTATCGGTAACGTTTTGCTGATTGCCGCCCACGACCGGCGCCACGCTGATGGCCGCCGGTAGGCGCAGGCGTACGAGATTGCGCTCGAACGCGCGCTGCACGTTGGAGAGCGCGACGCCGGGCGCCACGTTCGAACCGACGTAGACGACGCTGCGGCGGTTCACGCGCGCGATCAGTGGCGGCGCGGGCGCCTGCGTGAGCCGCGCGATATCGCCGACGTGCACGAGGCCGCCCGCGTTCGTACGCACGGGGATCGCGGCGATCGCGGAGAGATTCGTCTGGTCGGTCTGCGGATAGATGACTTGCACGTCTTTGAGGCCGCTCGAACCCGTGAACTGCGTTGCGATCACGCCACCGAAGGCGGCGCGGATCGTCGTCGACGCGGTACCGATGGAGACGCCGAGCGCTCGCGCCCGGTCGCGTTCGAATTCGACGTTGACTTGCGGCGCGTTGCCGGTCGACGTCGTCGTGACGTTCGTCGCGCCGGGCGCTCGTTGCAGCGCATCTGCGACGCGCGCCGCGTAGTCGTCCGGCGACGCGGTGCTGCCGACCGCGGTAATCACCTCGTCGATGGGCTGCTGGATGCCGCCCTGCGTGTCGGTTGCGGGGATCGCGACGACGCTCGCTGCCGGAACCGCGCGCTGCGCTGCGCGCGCGATGTGCGCGGCCCACGCGTTCGTATCCGTCTTGTAACCCGGTTGCAGAAAGACGTGCAGTTGACCGATCGCGCCATCGTTGATGTAGCCGCTGAGATTGCCTTGATAGGCGCCGGCGAGCGCTGTCTCGGCGGCGACGTTCGGATCGCGGTCGACGAGCCGTTCGACCGCGAGCACACCTTGGCGCGTCGACTCGAGCGGCGTTCCATTGGGATAGGTCACGGTGATAAACACCTCACCGCGATCGATCGGCGGAATGTACTCGAAGCCCACGATGCCCAGCGGCAGAAGCGTGAGCGCGAGCACGAGGCTGATCGCCGAGATCGCGATGATGAGCGTTTGCCGGCGCAGCGCCCAGCTCAAGGCGCGATGCGCGTACCAATCGCGCAGCCGCTCGAAGCCCAGGGTGAAGCGGTCGATGATCCCCCAGGGGCGCCAGGTCGAGTACAGCGACCAGCGGCCTGCCAGTGACGGCGTGACCGTGAACGAGACGAACAGCGACGTCAGCGTCGCGACCGTAACGACGAGCCCGAACTCGCGTAGAAACAAACCGACCGTGCCGGGCAGAAACGAGATCGGCAGAAACACGACGACGTCCACGAGCGTGATGACGATCGCCGCGATGCCGATCTCCGAGCGTCCGCGCACCGCCGCAAGCTGCGGCTCTTCGCCGCCTGCCGCGTGCCGCTCGATATTCTCGAGAACGACGATCGAATCGTCGACGAGGATGCCGATGATGAGCGTCATCGCGAGTAAGGAGACGGTGTCGAGCGTGAAGTTCGCGAGCTTCATGGCCGCGAGCGTGACGAGCAGCGACGTCGGAATCGCGACCATCACGACGATGCTGTTGCGCCAGGAACGCAGAAAGAGCAGCATGACGATGCCCGTGAAGACGATGCCCTCGATGAGCGTGCGCACGACGCCGGAGAGCACGTCCTTCGTGTAAGTCGCCTGCACGTTGAGAACGTCGAAGTTGACGTTGGGATATTGCGCCCGCAATCCAGGCAGCGCGGCGAGGATATTGTTCGAGGCATTGACTTCGCTCGTGTTCGTCGCTTTTTGCACGTCGAGCGCGATGCTCTGCGTGCCACGCGTGTACGCGTAGACGCGCTGCGGCTCGAAGGTGTCGCTGACACGCGCGATGTCGCCGATGCGGAAGAGGCGCGCGCTCTGCGTGAAGGCGTTGGTCGCCGTGCCGGCAGCAGCGCCGCCGCCGGAGACGAGCAGGTCCGCAACCGACGCCGGATCCCTCACGTCGCCCCGGATGTCGATGTTGGTCTCGCGATTGGAGCTGTAGGCGATGCCGCCCGGCGCGCGCACGTTATTGCTCGCAATCGTCGAGGTCACGTCGGTGAGCGTTAGGCCCGCCGACGACAGTGCCTTGGGATCGACGTTGACCTGGATCGACGGCGTCACCGCGCCGTTCGTCTCGACGAACGACACACCCGTGATCTGCTCGAGCGACGGCACGATTTTATTGGTCACGAGCGATGAAAGCGCGCCCGGCTCGAGCGTGGATGAACTCGCGACGAGCGAGACGACGACGGCTTGACTGGGATCGTAGATCGAGACCTGCGGCGTTTGCAGGTCGCTCGGCAACTGGCGCTGCGCGTTCTGCACGCGGCCCTGCGTCTGCACGAGATCGCTATTGACGTCGGAACCCAGCGTGTAGCGCGCAACGATCGTCGCTTGTCCCGGCTGGATCGCGGTTTCGATCGTCTGCAGATTGGGTGCGCCCGCGATCTGATCTTCGAGCGGCCGCACGATCGCGTCGCGCAGTTCGGTCGTCGAGGCGCCGGGATACGTAACGAGCACTTGAATCGTCGGCACGTCGTAATTCGGAAACTGTTGCTTGACGAGACCGAACGCCGACAGCGTGCCGGCGAGCAGCACGAGCGCGATGAACACCGTCACGAGCGTCGGCCGGCGGACGAAGAGCGCGGTCAGATTCACGCGTGCACCTCGGCCACGGCGGTAAGCCGCGCAACGTCGCCTTTGGGCGGCTCGGCGTGGGGGTGACGCGGCGCGAACCACACGAAGGCCACCGGCACGAGCACGAGCGTGAGCAGCAACGAACTCGTCAGGCCGCCGATGACGACGATGCCGAGCGACCGGCGCACGCTCGAGCCCGGATCGATGGCGAGGGCGATCGGCGTCATGCCGGCGATCATCGAGAACGTCGTCATGATGATCGGCCGGAAGCGTTCGCTCGCGCTTTCGCGGATCGCAGTGACCCGGTCGATCCCGCTGCGGATCCGGTGGTTCGCGAAGTCGACGAGTAAGATGCCGTTCTTGGAAACGAGACCGACGAGCAGCACCGTTCCTATCAACGAAAAGAGGTTGAGCGACTGACCGGTGAGCGCGAGCGAGCCCACCGCGCCGACCGCCGCGACCGGGATCGCGAACATGATGATGAACGGCAACCGGTAGCTGTCGTAGAGCGCGACCATGAGCAGAAAGACGAGCGTGAACGAAAGCACGAGCGAGTAGCCGAGTCCGCTCGTCGTGTCGGAGAGGTTTTGGGCGCTGCCGCCGGCGTTGGGCTCGACGCGCACGCCGCCGGGCAGATGCAGCGCCGCTAAGCGTTGCATGAACGCCTTTTGCACGTTCGAGAGAACCGCGCCCGGCGCCACGTTCGCGCTGAGGTGAATGACGGTCTGCCGATTGACGCGCGACATCAGCGGCGAACTCGGATTCTGCACGAGCCGCGCGATGTCGCCGACGTAGGCGAGTTCGCCTCGCCGCGTGCGAATCGGAATCTTCGGAATCGAGAGCACCGAGGTCTGCGCGCTGCGCGGGTAGATGACTTGCACGTACTGCGTCCCGCGGCTCGTCTCGAACTGCGCCGCGAGCGAGCCGCCGAACGACGCGCGAACCGCGTTCGCCGCCGTCGCGATGTCGATGCCCAGGGCGCGCGCGCGTTCGCGATCGAAGGCGACGTCGACCTGCGGCTCGCGGTTCGCCGCCGAACTGTGCGCATTGAGCGTACCGGGCGTATCTTTGAGAACTTGCAAGATGCGGGGTGAGTATTTTTCCGGCAAGTCGTCGGCTGAGACGATGTTGTAATCGATCGGCTGCGCGTTACCGCCGCCGGTTCCGGTCGCCGGGATCGCGACGGGTTTTGCGCCCGGATACGCCCGCTGCGCCATGCGGTTCAGGATCGCCACCCATTGCAGCGTGGTGTGCTTGGGTTTGTCGACCAGAAACACGTGGATCTGGCCCGCCGAGCCTTCGGTCAGGCCGCCGCCGAAACCGGATTGATACGAACCCGCCGTTCCCGTCAAGCGTTTGACGTCGGGGAATTTAGAAATGCGCGCTTCGAGATCGGCGATGGCGGCGTTCGTTTTCGTCAGCGGGCTGCCGGTCGGAAACGTCAATTGCAAGAAGACCTCGCCCCGGTCGACCGCGGGAATGAATTCGAACCCGACGTAGCCGAGCGGCACGAGCGCGACCGCCCCCGCCGTGAGCGCGAACGACGCGAGCGTGACGATCCAGGGATGCGCGAGCGCCCATTCCAGTACGTGCGTCAGATAGAACGCGCGTACGGCTTCGAAGCCGCGCGAGAAGGCATCGATGAAGAACGGCGGCTTCCACTTCGAAAGCAGCGACCAATTGCCGGCGAGCGCCGGCGTCACGGTGAACGAGACGAAGAGGGACGTGAGCGTCGCAACGACGACGACGAGTCCGAACTCGGCGAGAAACCGCCCGACCGTACCCGGCAGAAACGCGATCGGTAAGAAGACGACGACATCGACGAGCGTGATCACGATCGCCGCCGCCCCCATCTCGCTGCGCGCCAGGATGGCCGCCGTGCGCGGCGCTTCGCCGTCTTCATAATGACGTTCGGTGTTTTCGAGCACGACGATCGAGTCGTCGACGAGAATCCCGATGATGAGCGTCATCGCGAGCAGCGAGATCGTATCGATCGTAAAGTTCGCGAGCCGCATCACGAAGAGCGTCACGAGCAGCGACGTCGGAATCGCGATCAGCACGACGACCGCGTTCCGCCACGAGCGCAGGAAGAAGAGCATCACGATTCCCGTGAAAACGATGCCTTCCCCCAGTGACCGGTACACGCTATTGAGTTGTTGCTGCGTGAAATCGGCTTGCACGTTGAGAACGCGCAGCGTGACGGCGGGGTACTCGGCTTGCAGCCGCGGCAGCATGGCGAGCACGTTATTCGACGCCGCGATCTCGCTCGCGCCCGTCGCTTTTTGCACCATGAGCGAGATGGCGGGGCCCGCCCCGACGTACGAATAAACGCGTTTGGGTTCGTAACCCGCGTAGACGTGCGCGATGTCGGCGATCCGGTACGCGCGCGAGGTGAGGCTCCAGGGGTTGAGCCCCGCCAGACTCGCGTTCGTCGTGCCGGCCGCTCCCGTCGTCGTACCGCTGCCGTTTGCCGTGCTGCCCGTTGACGAGCCCGTCGACGTACCGCCCGTCGAACCGCTCGCGCCGCTCGCGGGCGACGTCGACGACGACGCGTTCGAACCGGCGAGGGGACTTTGCGTCGACGTTTGCGACGCTGCGTAAGCGGAGTTTGCCGACGCTGGAATGGGCGGACTCGTCTGCACGACGAGCGGGTTCGTCAGCGTCGACGTGTTGCCGGCGCTCGTCGGCCCGGCGCTCGCGGTGCCCGCAATTGCCGTGCCCGCTGCGTTCGCTGCGGGCTGCGGCGACGGGTTGGGGTTCGCTGCGGTCGCCGCAACGTTCTGCCCCTGCGCCGACGCCGTGTTCGCGCTGGCGCTGGCGGCCGAAGCACTGGTGCTCGACGAATTCGAAGCACTCGCCGACGTGCCCGACCCCGTTTGCGTCGTGGCCGTCGTCAGGGTCGACGAACCGCTCGCGGAGCCGCTCGTACCGCTCGCCGCGTTCGGCGCTGTCGTCGCGCTCGCGCCGGGCGTCGACTGCCGCGTGCCGGCGGTCGCCGTCGACGTGGCCGCCGTCGTTCCGCCCGAGCCGCCGTTCGCGGGACTGCGCAGACTCGTGCCACCCTGCGGGCCCGAGAGCACGGCTCCGCCGGTGCTCCCGGCGGCGGAAGCGAACAGCGGCAACGCCGCCACGGTCGCGGGATCCGTCACGTCGCCGCGCACGTCGATCGCCGTTTCGCGATTGGGGGCGTAGGCGATGCCGCCCGGCGCGCGCACGTTGTTGTTGCTGATCGCCTGCACCACGTCGCCGAGCGTAAAGTTCGACGCGGCAATTTTTTTCGGATCGACCTCGACTTCGATTGCCGGCGTAACCGCGCCGCCCGCGTTGACGTTGGAAACGCCTTGGACCTGCTCGAGTTCGGGCACGATGTTATTGGTCACGAGCGCGGAGAGGGCGGCGGGGGCGAGCGACCGCGAACTGGCGGAGAGCGTCGCGACGACCGTCTGTGCGGGATCGAACGTACCGATCGATGGGGAAGAAAGATCGGTCGGCAAGACGGCCCGCGTCGACTCCACGCGGCGCTGCACTTCGACGAGATCGCTCGTCTGGTTCGAGCCGAGCGTGAAGGTCGCCGTGACCGTCGCTTGACCCTGTTGAATGTTCGTGTTGAGGTGATCGAGATCGGGCGCGCCCGCGATCGCGTCTTCGATTGGCTTGACGATCGCATCGCGAACTTCGGTCGTCGACGCGCCGGGATACGAGAGCCGGACTTGCACGACTGGAAAATCGATGTTCGGAAAATTCTGCTGGACGAGTCCTGAGAACGCAATCGCGCCTGCGAGCAACACGAGTGCGAGCATGACGACGACGAGCGTCGGCCGCCGTACGAAGAGCTGCGTTAAGCGCACACGAAACCGTGGTCCATCAGCGCGCGCTGAGCTTTTGACCGTTCGCGATACCGAGTTGCCCGTCGGCGACGACCGTTTGCCCGGGCGATAAGCCGGAAACGACCGACGTGTGGCCGTCGCTCCCGAGTTCGCGAACGTGTGCGACGGCGGCCGTTCCGCGCCGGTCTACGATGACGGTCGTGCGGGAATCGTCCAGGAATGCCGTCGTCGGAACGCCGACGCCGCGCACGGGCGGTAGCGCGATCGTCGCCGTCACGGGGACGCCCGCCTGCAGCCGCTGTCCCGGATTATCGACGAGCGCCTTGATCGTGAAGTTCGTCGAACCCGGCTGCACCTGTCCGAGTACGGCGACGACGTGGCCGTTGTAGACGTGCCCGGTCCGATCGTCACCCGCGGTCAGCGAGACGGGCGCGCCGTTTCGAATTGCGAAGACGTCCGCGCTCGAGGCGTTGAGCGTTGCGTAGACTTGCGCGATCGCTTGGATCGTGAACGCCGTCCGGCCGCCGGGATACTCGCCGGGATTGAGGTTGCGGTTGACGATGACGCCGTCGACGGGCGAGACGATCGTCGCGCGCGCGATCTGCGTTCGAATCTGATCCGACTGCGCGCGCGCGGACGCCGCCTGCGATACGGCCGACGCGACGTTGGCCGCCTGCAGACCTTGCTGCGGCGTTCCGTTGATGTTCTGGTTCGTGATCGCCGACGAGAGTTGCGCTTCGGCGCTGCGGACCGCTTGCCGATCGTTCGCGACGGTCGTGCGCTGCTGCACGTATTGTTGCCGCGAGATGTAGCCCTCGACGACGAGTTGGCCATCCCGTTCGAGGTCGCTGTTGGCTTGCCTCAGCGTCTGTTCGGCCTGTCGCAGCGCGGCACGCGTCTGGCGAACTTGATCGGGATTCTGACCGTAGCTCAGATTCGCCGTGTACTGCGTCTGCACGACGCGCGCGTCATCCGACTGCGCGAGACTATTTTGGGCGGCGAGATTCGCTTGCAGGTCGGCGACGTCTTGGAGCGCGAGCACCTGGCCCGCGCGGACGGTATCGCCCTCGTTGACGTAGACGGCCTTCGTCGGTTCGGAGAGCGACGCCGTGATCGCGACGTTTTGTAGCGGTGCGATGATCCCGGCCAGGGCCACCGTCGGTCGCACGGTCACCGAACGCGCCGCCGCAGTCGGAATCGGCGCCGGCGGTGGCGAGGCGCGGCCCGCGCGTCCGCCGCGCGCGCCGCTTCCGCCGCGGTGCATGCAGCCCGCCGCGAAGACCACGAGCATTGCCGCGGCCAGGACCCTGGGCCCGCGCGCCCGGAGGGCCGCAAGGAAGCGCTCGATCACAGAACGGTGCGGCGAGGCACAAAGCCACATGCAAGACACTCTAAGCAACGATGCTGAAGCGCGGCTGGGAGTGGTCAGCCCGGCTTGTGCGACTTCGCCCGCAGACGCGCAAGTACCGCGTGGGCGAACGGCTGCACTTCCGCGTTGGAGGGGTCGTGGTCGGTCGGAACGAGACGCACCGCGACGTCCTGATCGCCGACGCTGAAATACGACGTGCCGTGCACCGTCGTTACCTCGATGCCGAACTCGTGCTCGTGCGTCGCGAACTCGTTTCCGCCGCTCGCGGCCAAGGCGGCGTCGCCGGGATAGGGCGAGCCGAAATCGGGCACCATGACGAGCACGATCCCTTGCGCGGCTTCGAGCGAACACATATTGCCACTCGCACCGTGGATCGAGTAGCGCCGCTTATGGCTCGCCGTCACCTCCCAGCCCGTCAGGTGCGCGACGTCGGCCGGCGTGAGCAGCGCACACGGCGTGAGCGTGGCGGCGGACGCGGCGCGCGGCGCGACGACCAAAAGCGGCAGCGCCAGGACGGCGAGCGCGGTACGAGGCTTCATGCTGCCTTGACTACCCTTTGACGGCGAGCGGCTCCCGCGCTGGGCCGCTGCGGCGCATCACTGATCGAAGGACGCGGCGTCGACGGAGACGTTGACGTCCAGCGTTGCGAGCGACCGTCCCCGGTAGAGGCCGCGCGTCGGGCTCACGTCGCCGTAGTCGCGACCGACGGCGACGAGCACGAAGGCATCGTCGACGAGCCGGTCGTTGGTCGGATCGAAGCCGACCCAGCCGTACGGCGGCAGATAGGCTTCGGCCCAGGCATGCGAGGCTTCGGCGCCGACCGTTGCCTCGCTACCGCGGAAGATGTAGCCGCTCGCATAGCGCGTCGGAATGCCGCGCGCACGCGCGAGCGCGATGAGGACGTGGGCGAAATCCTGGCAGACGCCCTCGCTCGCCGCAACCGCCTCGGCGACGGTCGTGGCCACCGTCGTCGAGCCCGGGACGTAGGCGAACGTGTCGTGCACGTAGCGTCCCGCGGCCATGAAATACGCTGCGAGATCGCCTGGCGGTGCAACGACGCGCTCGAGCAACGGCCGCACGTCGCCCAGCGCGACGTACGGGCTCGCGTGCCGAAAATCGTAAAGGTCGGGCACGTAGGGATCGGCCTCGATGTGCGCCAGGCTCACACCGTGCGGCACCGTCATACCGTTACCGGGCACCGTGACGACGCGCGACCGCGCGACGATGCGCAGTTCCTCGTGTTCGGGCACGACCGCGAAGTGTTGCACGTCGTTGCCGTACCGGTCGCGATACGAGTAGATGGGACCGGGCGGCGAGATGCCGAGATCGTAGCGCGTGCAGTACTGGCGCGGGTCGTTGCGCGGCTGCAAGTGCACGACCGTGTAACTTTCGCTGACGGAGTCGCCGTAGCGGTAAACCGTCTCGTGGTCGATGAGCAACTCCATCTACGCAGGTGCGATTTCACTGCGGCTCATCGGGACCGGCATGACGGGAATGCGCGGGAAGTAGGCGCCCTCGATCGCACGCACGAGCGCTTCGAACGAGGCGATCGTCCGCGCTAAGAATGGATGCAGTCCTTCGTCGAGCACATCGGTCGCGTCCGCGAAGTTGAACGCCGTCGCCAAGCGTCCGGCGTGCTTCTCGGCTTCGTTCGCGTAGGTGCGCGGGGGCGAGGCGGAGATCCGATGCAGCGCCGCGTCGATCTCATTGACGCAGAAGCGCAGCGACCGCGGAAACGTCGAACTGAAGAGCAGGAAGGCGACTGCGTCGCCGGCGTGTTGCAAGCGCGTCGCGGTGCGCGCGAAGGGGACGCTCGCACAGCACATTTCGAGCAGCCGCTGCCACTCGGGCCACGGGTCCTCGAGCGAATCGATCGTTGCGAGCATGCGCGCCGTCACATAGCCGCGCTCGAGATAGCGCCCGATCTGCAGGAAGTTCCAGCCGTCGACGTGCGAAAGCGTCGCGTCCGAGACGCCGGCGATCGCTTGACAGCGGTCGCGAACGCGACGCAAAAACGTCGACGTGCCATCGCGCGGATCTGCGTCCCACGTCTGGTCCTGCACGTCGAGGTAGAGTTCGTTGAGATGCTCCCAGACTTCGGTGGAAAGTTCCGCCCGCGCACCGACGGCGTTCGCGCGCGCGATGCCCACCGCGGTAACGATCGAGGATGGATTACGCGCGTCGAAGGCGCAGCGTTCGATGGCGCCGGCCGCCGGTACGTCGTCGAGTTCGACGCTGGCCGTCGAGGAGAGCGTTGCGATTGCGATCGCGATGCGCCAGGCGCGCTGCGACCATGCGCCGCCGCCGTCGATATCCATCGCGCGCGTATGCGTGACGTCGAGCACGCGCGCGACGGTTTCCGCGCGCTCGACGTTGCGGCTGAGCCAGAAAAACGACTCGGCGAGGCGGCTAAGCATCGTTCACGAGGCCAAGATCCACGTGTCTTTGCTGCCGCCGCCCTGCGAGGAATTGACGACGAGCGACCCGGGCGGCAACGCGACGCGCGTCAGCGCCGCAGCGGGCACGTCGATGGTGCGTCCGTAGAGCGCGAAGGGACGCAGATCGATGCGGCGTGACGCAAGCGCGCCGTCGATGAGCGTCGGGTGCGAGGAGAGCTGGATGACGGGCTGCGCGATGTAACTGCGCGGCTCGGCCTCGACCGCACGGGCGAAGTCCGCGCGCTCGGCCGCCGTCGACGAGGGCCCCATCAGCATACCGTAACCGCCCGAGCCGTTGGTGCGCTTGACGACGAAGTCGGTGAGGTGTGCGAGCACGTGTTGCCGGACGTGCGGTTCCGTGCAGTCCAGCGTCTCGACGCTTTGCAGCAGCGGCTCTTCGGAGAGGTAGAAGCGGATCATCTCGGGCACGAAACGATACAGTGCCTTGTCATCGGCGACGCCCGTGCCGATGGCGTTCGCCAGCGTCACGCGGCCGGCGCGGTACACGTCCATCAATCCCGCGACGCCGAGCACGGATTCGCCGCGAAAGTAGAGCGGGTCGAGGTAGTCGTCATCGACGCGCCGGTAGATGACGTGGACGCGCTCTGGACCCGCCGTCGTCTTGAGGAAGACCGTATTGTCGACGACGATGAGGTCGCGCCCTTCGACGAGCGGCACGCCCATCTTGCGCGCGAGCATCGCGTGTTCGTAATAGGCGGAGTTGAAGACGCCCGGCGTCAGTACGACGACATTGGGCTCCGCAGTCGTCGGCGGCGACGCTTCGCGCAGCGTGCGCAACAGCCGCAGCGGATAGTCGTCGACCGGCGCAATGCGGTAGCCGTCGAAGAGCTTGGGGAAGGTGCGTTTGAGCACGTCGCGATTCTCGAGCACGTAGGAGATGCCCGAGGGCGTACGCAGGTTATCTTCGAGCACGTACGGCGTTCCCGTCGCGTCCCAAATCAGATCGATGCCACTGACGTGGATGTACGTGCCGTGCGGCACCCGTACGCCGACCATCTCGCGCGCGAACATGCTCGAGGAATACACGATCTCGCGCGGGATGCGGCCTTCGCGCAGAATGCGCCGCTCGTGATAGACGTCGCGGAGAAACGCGTTGAGCGCTCGCACGCGCTGTGCGATGCCGAGCGCCACCCGCTGCCAACGCTCGTGCGTGAAGATGCGCGGAATCGGATCGAATGGAAAGATCCGCTCGGTGCCGGAGGTCTCCGCATACACCGTAAACGTCACCCCGCGCCGCAAGAGCGCGGCGTTGATCGCAGCGACGCCTTGGACGAGGTCGCCGCGCTCGAAGGTCGCGAGCGTGCGGGCCAGCCGCGCATACTCCGGCCGCGGCTGCGTCGCGTCGACGAAAAATTCGTCGTAAAGCTTTGCGCTTTCGGGTCGTTGCACCAGTTCGAGCATCAGTCGAGCGTACTTAACCGCACGCACCGGGGCGCCGTTCGACAACTGGCTAAAGGCGCGCTCCCCGCGGAACGCAATGACTCTCGGTCATGGCCGGTACGGCGGAGTCCTTACGCGTCCGCGTTGGCTGCGCGTTCGAATACGAGGCGGCGGCGGCGACCCCGGCCGTTTTCCTCGTCCGACCAAGGCCGCTGGGCAGAGAAACCGCCATCACGCGGGAGCACTGGGAAACGCGGCCGCCGCTCGCGTTTCATGACTTCTTCGATCTCTACGGGAACCAGTGCCGGCGCTTGACGATCCCGCCCGGCCGCTTTGCGATGCGCTACGACGCCGACGTCGCCGTTTCGCCCGATCCCGCGCCGAGCGACGAGCGGGCACGCCAGCATCCCGTCGACGAACTGCCGGACGACGTCCTCCTGTACACGCTGGCGAGCCGTTTTTGCCTTTCCGACGAGCTCGTCGATGAGGCGTGGCAGCGCTTCGGTTCCGGGCCGCCGGGCTGGCCATGTGTCCAGGCGGTCTGCGATTGGGTGCATACCAACGTTCACTTCGATTATGGGGCCACCCATCCGCAGAAAACGGCCCTCGACGTGTTGCGCACACGCACCGGCGTGTGCCGAGACTTCGCGCACCTGGCGATCGCATTCTGCCGTGCGCTGAGCATTCCGGCGCGTTACGTCTTCGGATACCTGCCCGACATCGACGTTCCACTCGCCGACACGCCGATGGACTTCTGCGCGTGGATCGAGGTCTATCTCGAGCATGCATGGTGGACATTCGACCCGCGCAACAACGCGCGGCGCATCGGCAACATCGTCATCGGACGCGGTCGCGACGCGCTCGACGTCGCGATGGTGACGACCTATGGCGCGGCGCGCTTCCAGGGCATGACGGTGTGGGCCGATCGTGTCGATTGACTCGCGCGTCAGGCGCGCGTCGTACGTCATCCGCCAACGTTTTCGTTACGCCTATCCAGGCCCGGTCCGCCACTTGCACCATCGACTCGTCGTTGCGCCGCCGCCCTCGTACGGCGATCAACGGCGCATTCGACACGATCTCACGGTCGCGCCGGCGCTGGGCGTGGCGTGGGATGAAGACGTGTACGGCAACAGCATCGCGACCGTCGAAGCCGCCTACGTCGGCGACGCCGTCGAATTCGCCTACGAAGCGACGATCGAACGGATCGCAGGCGAGCTGCCGCGCGTCCCGGCACGCTGGCTCGACGATTGGCGGTACCGCGGGCCATCGACACTTACGGTTCCGAGCCGCGCGATGCGCGATGCGGCGGCCGCGCTGCGCCGCCCGGGCGACGAGCCGTACGCGCTCGCCGAGCGCATCAACGATTTCGTCGCGCAGCGGATGCACTACTCGAGCGGCGCGACGTCGGTCCTGACCACGGCCGGAGAAGCGTACGCGCAAGCCGCCGGCGTCTGTCAGGATTACGCACACATCATGGTCTCGCTCGCGCGCGCCTGCGGTCTCGCGGCGCGGTACGTGTCGGGTCACCTCATCGGCGAAGGCGGCACGCACGCGTGGGTCGAGGTGCTCGCGCCGGCCGCTGAACCCGGCGCGGCCATCGTTTGGGCATTCGACCCGACGCACCACCGGAGAACCAATCTCGATTACGTCTTCGTCGCCGCCGGCCGCGACTTCGCCGACGTGACGCCGACGTCGGGACGTTTCGTCGCTCCGTACATGGGCGAATTCACGACCGACCGTTCCGTCGATCTGGTCGATATCGAGTACGCGGCGTGACGCGAGACTCCGTTAGAGACCCCCGCGAACGACGTGCTTCATGTGAAAGGCGCGCGCGCAATCTGCGCTCGGCTTCGCGCCGTCTTCGAGATAGTCGACGCCCATACCATCGATAGCAACGCGATGCGAGCAGCCCGGCACATGGTTGGCCTTGCGAAACGATACGACGCTTCCATCGGCAAACTCATAGGTTGGAATGAAGGTAACCGTGACTGGTGCGTCTGCCACATCGGTGCTCTCACGGCCGCTTTCAGCCGAGCGAGGTACGCGCAACTCATAACCCGCTAAAGGAATAAGTTCGAGGGAGTCTTGCATTGTTCTGACCTTCAGGTGAAGCAGACGAAAGCGCAGGCCAACGTGCGCCTCGCGGATACTGTATCAAGTGATGTCCGCTTCCACATCTTTTATTACGAATTCTTGATTTCTGCGACCGCGAGCCCAACGCTTACTGACAGCCGACGTCATCAATTACCGGTGCGGAAAGCCGCATCGTCCGCGATTAAGGCTTTCGGGCGATACGCTGCAGGAGGCGCTGCAGTGGGGGCCGGCTGGCCGCAAGGCGCCCGCAGACGCAAGACGCGGCGCGGCCCTCGGATATCGTCTCGCGACAATCCTATACTCGAAAGGGCGGCTTCCACATTGGAGAGCAGGCCGCCGAGGACGGCGTCACATTAAAGGAGACGAAGAGTGACGTGAGGGTCGCAACCACGACGACGAGTCCAAACTCCGCCAGAAACCGCCCTACCGTCCCTGGCAAGAACGCGATGGGCAAAAAAACGACGACGTCGACGAGTGTAATGACGATCGCGGCGGCTCCCATTTCGCTGCGCGCGAGGATGGCGGCCGTGCGCGGAGCTTCGCCATCATCGTAATGACGTTCGGTGTTTTCGAGCACGGCGATTGAGTCGTCGACGAGAATTCCGATGATGAGCGTCATTGCGAGCAGCGAGATCGTGTCGATCGTGAAGTTCGCGAGTCGCATCACGAAGAGCGCGACGAGCAGCGACGTCGGAATCGCGATCAGCACGACGATCGCGTGACGCCACGCGCGCAGGAAGAACAGCACCAGGATCCCCGTGAAGAAATGCCTTCGGCAAGCGACCGGTAGACGTGGTCAATCCCCCAACGCTAGGCCACGGATAATTGTGGTGTGAGAGTGCGTTGGTCATCACCCCGAACAAGAGCATCACATGCTGGTTTTTTACACGAAAGCACGGACCTCTACAATGCACCCGACCCCACCCTACACTGTTCCGGGTGCGTCCTACCGATACGCCCAAAGACCGCGCGAAGCATTATTTGCACGCGATGGTTCGGCGCATTCGTAGACTCGGTAAATGCCTCCGCGGCGCCGCAAATCGGCGTTTTCCTCATTAGCGCTTGGCAGCCTTCACTCGTTGAGATCGTTAGCGCAAGCGGAAAAACGTGCCGTTGCCTTGTAAAATGCGGTTCGTTTCCCTATGCAGCAAAGGCTCCAGGAAAAGCAGCTCGAATCCCAAGCCTCTCACGTACTGTACCATCGCATCAAACATGAGCTCGCCCTCGTAGAGCGGCTCGTACGATAGCTCGAGATGGAGGCCGGCGATCTCGGTCAAACAACCGCTCGCGCCTTGCAAAACTTGCTTCTCGAAGCCTTGCGTGTCGGATTTCAACAGAACGGCCCGGCTATCGCGACGCACATCGCTAAAGACTGACTCGAGGCGTCGAACTTCGATTTGTTCCTGTGCAACTACGGCCGCGCCCTCATAAACCCGCGTTGCGGTAGAATTGACACCAGCGAGCGAACTAAAAACGGTGCGCTTCGAACGATTTATCAAGCCCGTGCCATCGTAATCCGCTAGTCCTATGTTTTGCGTATCCCAGAACGGATCGTTTTGAGCTTCCGCGGCAAGTTGGGCATACGCCCCAGCGAGCGGTTCAAATGATACAATGCGCCCCGTGTAACCAATATCTCTTAAAGAGCTTCCGAATTGGCCGACGTTCGCCCCAACGTCGAGAACCAAGTCGACATTGTAGCGCTCGAGCAATCGATAGAACTTATTGATTCCGCGAGCGACGTCGTACCCGTTCCGTCGCAAGGCCTCTTTTGCGGCCTTCCTCAATCGCTGCGCGATTCTCACTTTCACGCGGTTTTACAAACACCCCTCAACCCCTTGCCAAGACCATCTTGGTCAACCGCTCTATCGTTCTCAACGACGACTTCGGGCGCTCAGGCCGATACGCGTCAACGACGCCGCTCTCGAAGACGCCGGAGAGCTCTAGACGCGGTTCAGTAGCGTGGAAGGGACACGACGCGCCCCTACCTTAAGCAGCCATGAACCACGGTCCCGCATTCCGAGAAGGTCACACCACACACATGATGGACCCCAGCTCAGAACGATTACGAGTCGTCTCTATTCAAATGTGGCAACTCGGACATCGTACATTCGCAGAATTACTCCGCGCATCGCTTGCAGATTCGAGCACCGTCGACTTTCAAAGCGCCTGGTACTCGGACGCCTCCGCCGGCTGGGCGCACGCCGTTAACCGTCTGTTGGCGAGAAGGACTCTGGACTACCTCACGAACCGGAATATCGATCTCGTGCGCCTTCGTACCGAACTGGGGCAATCGCTTCTTGCACGGTGTTGCCTTCATGATAAGGCCGCTCGACGTCAAGCCGACTTAGTCCATCTTCATACGCAGTCGCTCGCGTTTCTCTCCATAGACGTGATGCGGCGCGTCCCGACGGTGATCAGCGGCGATCTTACCGCCGTCCTCGCCGCTCGGATGTATCACTCATGGTACTGGCATTGGACCTATGCGGCAAACATAATATTCGAACGCGCCGCCTTTCGAGCAGCAACCGCAATCGTAATGATGTCCGAGTGGGCAAAGGCGTCGGTCGTGAAGGATTACGGCGTACCATCGGCACGCGTGCAGGTAATACCGCCGGGTGTCAACATTGCCGAGTTCTCGGCGATCCCCCTAGAGCGCCCTGTCGCCGATAGGCCGGTGCGCCTTCTATTCGTGGGAGGCGACTTTCACCGCAAAGGTGGACCGTTACTAGCAGACGTCTTCATCACCAAGTTTGCCGACCTCGGTTGCGAATTACATGTCGTTACGAGTCCCAAGTCCGAAGTACCGTCGCATCCGAAGATCTTCGTTTACCGGAACGTTACTGCATATTCACCGAAATGGCTCGAGCTCTATGCAAATAGTGATATCTTTGCGCTGCCAACGCGTGGAGAAGCTTTTGGCATCGCATACGTTGAGGCAATGGCGGCCGCGCTTCCGGTAATCGGTACAGACGTGGGCGCCGGGTCCGAGATCATCGACGACTCTCATAACGGATACCTTATCAGTCCCAACGATCCAAGGGCACTGACCGATCGGATTGCGGTGTTGCTTAGTGACGTGTCCCTACGACGTCGTTTGGGTGCATATGGGCGCTCGCGTGCAGTTAGAGATTTTAACGGAAAGACAAATGCGGCAAGACTCGCTGCGCTCTTCGTTAAAGTCATTACCGAACAGACGAAATCACCGCACTAAAGTCGAGTAGAGCCGTATTAGCGCTGTGGTGAGTTCCACCCGATTATGAAGTTGTTCGACGCGCAAGCGTCCGGCTCGGCCAAGGGAGCGCCGAAGCTTGGAATCGCCGAAGAGCCGGTCCAGCGTGGTCGCTATGCCCTGTACGTCGCGTTCCTTGCAAAGAAAGCCGGCGACACCATCCTCGACTAATTCGGGGATTGAGCTATGAAAGGAACTAATTACCGGTAGCGCTTTCGCCATCGCCTCCATGTTGGCAACCGGATTCCCCTCGGTGTCGCCGTCTGCACCCGTCACGCTCGGCGTCAAGAAGACATCCGTTTTATCGAGCATTGCTTCCACTTCATCGCTAGACCGCGCGCCGAGCAGCGTTACGTTCCTCGCGAGGCCGTGCTCTAGAATCTGCGCTTCAAGCGCGTCGCGGAGAGGCCCATCGCCGATTATGCTGTACTGAAGGTCGGGATAGAGCAGCACGAGCAACGAGACGGCCGCAATCGCATATGTGTGGCCTTTTTTCTCAACGAGCCGGCCAACCGAAAGGATCTGCCGTCCCGAAGTGCTCTTGTTCGTTGTTGGTTGAAGTCTCGTTACGTCTACGCCCATCGGGATAACGGCGATCTTCGCAGCGTTGCATCCCATGTCGATGAGCCGTTGCTTCATTTCGTTCCCGATTGCGATGAACTGATCGCCGCTCCGGAATAGCTCCGCGTACACATTCGCGCTGTATTGACGGACATATGATGAGACATCGTAGCCGTGAAACGTCGTAACGCATTTCGCTTCAGCAAGAAGGCCGAGCTCGCGAAGCCGCGCAACGAGAATGCCGTTTGGACCGAAGTGCGAGTGAACAATATCGTAGCGGCGGTGGCTCGCTAATACGCTTGCCGAAATCCGTATGATGTCGAACTTTGATACACTTATCGCGGGGCCCGCTAGCGCAGCGAGGCACCTCGGGCGACATATCAAAAGTAATAGAAGGGCGCGGGCAAGTTTGCAGACTCTGTCGAAACGACTGTTTCCGCTAGCGTAGTGGGTGCGTGCCCTCAGGTTGTAACGACCAACCGCCGGCTGCGGCGTCTCGTTAGAATCGCGACGCGCGAAAACATCGACCTCCAAGCCTCGATCGATCAAGCTCGTGATATGATCGATGACAAAGGTTTCAGAGAGTTTTGGAAACGCTTCTATGAAGACCGCAACGCGCATAGCATCAGCCTTTCAAGGGTTCACGAGGCGCAATTGCGCAGCGGAGACCAACGGAAGAAACGGCCGACCTACCGCAAAACACCGATCTAGGCGCGTAGCTACGTCGCTCTGTCGTTGAAATCATCTTGAGCACGAAGCTAGCTTTTTAGCGGGGCAGCGAGCCTTCCCAGCGGCGAACGGTCGAGCCGGAAACCTTCGTTTCGATCGCGTCGGCCAAAGGCCAGACGGTCCACATAGAAGTAGCTGAATACCGCCTGCGACGCGAGGGCGTATTCGCGTCGACCATAAACGATCGAATGGGAGTTGGTCCGGCCCGATCTGCCCCGTTTGAGAACTGAGCGAAGTCCTCGATGATGACGACCGTCGGTCGGTAGCGGCTCCAGTCGAGCCCCTCCAACACCTTCATATCGTAACCTTCGCAATCGATTGTCAACAGGTCGATCTGTCGAGTCGGACAATGCTGGTCGAGCACGTCGGTCAGTTTCACGCACTTGATAGGTAGCCGCTCGATAACGTCGATGCCGCTCCGCTGATGCCACTCTGGATCGAAGCTGTTGAGATTCGCCTGTGACGTCTTATAAAAGATCAGCTCCGACGTTGCGTCCGAGACGCCGAGGGCGAGATGCGTATCACGCGGTCGTATCTTTTCAAATGAACCGGCGACGTCGGGGTTCGGCTCGATCGTAACTCCGCTCCAACCTTTAAGGTAGAGCTTATAGGTGTTCGACCCGCTTCGCGGCTGACACGCTCCAACATCGACGTAGAAGCCGCGACTCTCGGGCTCCATTTGGGAGAGAATAAGGTCTTCGGCATACTGGGCGAATGAGACGCGAACATAGTTCAAAACCGACGGAAGACTCCGCAGTCTGTTCCAGGCACGACCGATGTTCATGCTTGACTCCACGTCCCCAAGCTTCGATTTTGTGCTTGCATGCCATGCTACGATCCCCACGGCGCCACCTTGAGGGCGGCAGTGCAGATTGGATGACTGGGAACGTCGGGTCAGCTGCCGGGCCGCGTCATTTTCATTCCAAATGCATCAGAATGCACCGTCATTCGATGTTTCTTTTTCTAAATGTGAGAATGGTCTGCACAAAGCTTTCGTTTGCTGAAAATCGATTCAGATAAAACCGAGGGCGCGTCATAAAACGCGGAGACATACTGCTTTCCCGCTCGGGGGTGAGCAGAGTGGGTCGGCAGCAAAGGTTACGATCTGATTCGCGACGCGCTTGCGGCCGTCGGTCAGGAAGGTGAGTTCCGCGCCGACTCCGGCGGGATCGATACCCGATGCTTAGAAGTTACTGCCACCGGCCGGCGTCGTTCTAGGAAGCATGCTGGAGACGCTCCGCAAGGTCGGAAACGACAACGTCGTCGCGGCGCAAAGACGAGATAGTAGAGCACATCCGTGGTACTCGTTCACTCTCGCCGTACTTCCGATTGCTCGAACTCGCCCCGGGCGCCGCTGGCAAGAAGCCGAAAGTGATACGGCGCCCCACGGCCGAACGTCTCGTTATCCTATCGGATCGCATGCAATGAGATCAAAGTGTCGCCGTTTCCAAACCAGCGCCAGCGGCATAAGCGATTAAAGTCCGCAGCGCTTCTCCGCTACCTCCGCGTAAGGAATCGTTTTGAAGTTCGACGTGCCGATCATATCGGTCATCATTCCCGCGTACAATGCGGAACGCACCATCGGCGCCGCTCTCTCATCGGTTCTTCTACAATCCCATTCCAAGATCGAGGTCATTGTCATCGATGACGGCTCCGTAGACGCGACCCCCGCCGTGGTAGATGAAATGGCAACGAAGGACCAACGGATCCGTCGAATTACCCAGGAAAACCGAGGCGTCTCGAGCGCGCGAAACCGTGGTATCGATTCGGCGACCGGGGAATGGATAGCTCTTCTCGACGCCGACGACACGTTCGCTGCGGACCGCCTGGAACGATTGTTGTTCCTGGCTCAAACATGTTCCGCCGATATGTTGGCCGACAACTTATGCGTGTCACAAGAGGACGATAGAAGCGTTGCGAGTTACCATGCCTTCCCAGAAGATAGAATGTTGCTTGGCGGCCCCATCGATCCTATGACCTTCGTGCGCTGTGACCGTCCACGGTGGGGAATGCAAAGTGCCGGACTCATAAAGCCCCTGATTCGCCGGGCATTTCTCGACGATAGTCGAGTCAGATACCCGGAGCAACTTTCTGCGGGTGAGGACTTCCATTTTTATTTGACGTGCTTGATTAACGGTGCGAAATTATACTTCGTGCCGGACGCGTTGTACGAATACACATTGCGCAAGGTCTCTCTTTCGCATGGAGATGACGAAAGAGTCATCGGCCAAAGCGTGACGGCAAGTCACGAGCTAAAACATGAGGCGCTTTTACACGGTCTTAGCGCTACGGTCGAGGAACTCGATCGTCGCGAGAAAGACATGATCGATTGGCTCGCATTCTCGGATGTGACTCGCGAACTTCGAGTACGTCGTTACCTCGCGGCATATCGTGCACTTTGTCGACTTCCATCCCCCAAGGATGGGATAGTTAGACTTCTTGCGATGCTGCGCTACAATGCAGCGCTTCGGCTGGGAATTACGCTGCGTCCAAAACTTCCAAAAACATAGGGCCGTCTCAGCTGACCTGTGCATGGATAACGTTCGCGCACTTTGAGCAACTCTCTATTTTAAGTAGAACTGCATTATTGTGTCATAGGCTTGCGAGCCGAAAAGCTTTTCTGCGGTCTGACGTGCCGCGAAGCCGACCTGCGCTCTTAGCTGCGCATTCGCCTTGAGTTTGAGAATAATTTTAATTGCTTCCTCGTCGGTGTCAAACAGAAAACCGTTGATCCCGTGCTCGATATGCGCCACGTAACCACCGTTCCGGTGACAGACGACCGGCAATCCGCATGCCATTGCTTCAAAAATAACGCGGCCAAACGTTTCCACCCACTGCTCGGAGGTGCGATAATAAAAACAGTCGAGGTCTTGTAGGAACCCTACTGAGTCCTGCGCTAATGCGGGCAAGATCGTGATGGCCAGCGTATCTTCGAGCGATGAGCGCAGACAACTGCCCCCCATGATTTGGAGTCGGCAGCCCTGGCGCGCGAGCACCTTGTAAAGGTTGACGTCGTCGGGATGGTGCTTCTCGGGCACGTCTCTACTCAGCCGGCCTACCGTGAACGCACGATCGTCGCGAGGAAGCGCGGATCTTGGAATGAATGTTGAGAGGTCGATTAACGAGGTCTCGACTTCGCCCGATCGTCCAACGGTATCCTTAATTAAATCAGAAGCAAACACGAGTTCGAATCGCGGTAAGGTCGGAAAAGAGAGGACGCGAAGATTCGCCTCAAACTCCGCATGATGGAACGTGTTGTACACGACGATTATTCGTCGAGGACGCGTGAGAAATAGCCAGCGGCCGAGTTGAAAGTAGACTCCGACAAAAACAAAAACACCATTCTTGGGAAATGCTAGTCGTTTTGGCGCGATGCGCCGTATCTTGAACCGTGTTGCAAGCTCCGGTGCAGGCTGATACTGCGTCCACAAAGATACGTTAGCCCACGGCCGTAGCGCGCCGTAAAGGCTTAAAGAACGCCACTCGCTGCCGCCTGAGGCATCCCAGAAGGGGTTGATAATATGGATAGTCGATTTTTGCAGATCGGACCCTTTGGACATGGTGTGTCAGCCGCCCGATTCCGTAGGTAAACAGCGATTGGCTTTTCGGGGACGTGCCCTTTTCGCTCGCCCGTAGTCGACGGCTTCGAAAGCTGAAGCCGAAGACCGCTTCGTAAAGGATATCCACGGCGGGCTCCGTCTACCCTACCGATTTTAAGTCGGCGACGCGAAATTCTTACGTGCCATGACCAGCGGGCGCGTTTACCGACAAAGGTGTCCGCGCCGCGATCCGAGTGGTTTACCTCTCCTGTCTCCAACTGATGCGTTAGCATATGTCAGCGACCTTCCATTAGAGCAACGTGCGGACCGGTATCGAGCTTCTCCGCTCGATCTCGGTATCTCACACTCCGCTTCGTATTCGGCGAGTCATCGGACCCCGATCACACGACGGTACACACTTTCGAGCCGTTCGACAACCTTGTCCCAGGCATACTGCGATTCGACCGATGCCCGATTCACGCGTCCCATCGCTTCCGCAGTCGATGGATCGGCCAGGAGGGCGACGAGCGCGTCCGCAAGAGCGAACGCGTTGCGCGCAGGAACGAGCGTCCCGCCATCCGCGGGAACCATATAACGCGGGCCCCCGATGTTCGTAGCGACGATCGCTTTCCCGCAGGCCATCGCCTCCATGACAGACATCCCGTACGGCTCGCCATAGGATGGGAGACAATAGACCGCTGCGCGGCTCATGATGTCCGGCACATCTTCGCGCGAGACGCGTCCGAGGAAGGTTACGTTGTCCCGCGCCCGCATGTGCGCGATGCGTTCGAGCAGCGCGGCCTCCTCCCAACCGGAGCCGGCTATCAGCAGGCGTGCTCTGGGCCGCCGCTCGGCTACGCTCTCAAACGCATCGAGCAGCGTGTACATGCCCTTGCGCGCACCCAAGTTCGCAAGGAACAGGATCGTATCGCTCGCGTCCTTGGCGTTTGCTGGAGCGGGAAAAAGCGATGCTGTGTCAATGCCATGATGCACTTCGTAGGTTCGACTCGTAAAGCAGCGCCGAAGCGGAAAGCGCTCGAGCGCGGCCGGTGAAACGACGAGCAGGCCCTTTGCGATAAGTTGTTGCGCGAGCAGCAGTGGGGCGATCGCGAAATCACGCATCCGTGACTGTAAGCTCGGCGGCCGCGCGGTGAGCTGATCCGCATCGTCGGGCCAGCGAGGTATGAAGTTGCCGAGCACGATCGGCACGCTCGTACCGACCATGCCGAGGCTCAATCCTGCATGCACCGGATTGAGCTGATGTATGATATCGAACCGGATCGACCGGCTCAATCGTTCGAAAAGCGCGCGAACGCGCAATGAATATTCCACCCGTTTAAGCACCGGATGCTTGGACTTTATTTTGATGAAGTGGATCGTGACGTTCGGCGGCAGCGGATTCTCGAGCGCTACGTATTCGGCGGCGACGTGTATGCGATGACCGCTTTTCGCAAGGTTCGATATGAACCCATACGCCACCAAACCGTCCCCATGTGGGCGATGATCAGTGAGCAGATCGGAAGGGTGCAGAATAAAGATCGTAAGCGGATGCTTCACGTTACGTCGTTCGTTCGAGTCTCTCGGCTCAAACCCGGTTTTGCGTGCAGGTTCGTGTCGCGCTCGCGCCACAAAGACGTCGTAGTGATGCCAGCCTCGCATCTGCGCGCTCTGCAAATCGGGATGACGGCTACGCCGCAACGCGCCGGTGGCGTCGACCGCTACTACTTCAATCTCTTACAGGCCTTGCCGGCCGCAGGGATCGACGTCCACGGTCTCGTCGTTGGGGACTCGAACGACATCGCACGCTTACGGAGCCGCATCGGAAGCTTCGCGCCCGAGGACACATCGATGTTGCGCCGTTGGCGCGGGCTGCGTGCCGCCGTCCCTCGGTGCGTCGCGACGAGCGACCTCGTGGTCTCGCACTTCGCGCCGTACGCGTTCCCGGTACTCGACTCGCTTGCAAAGCGACCGTTCGTCAACCACTTTCACGGGCCGTGGGCGCTCGAGGGTATGGTCGATGGCGGACATCCGCTCAAAGCGCGCGTGCGCGGGCTCGTCGAGCGAATCGTTTACGGCCGTGCCGCGCGGTTCATCGTACTCTCCCAATCCTTCGCCGACGTCCTATCGCGCGAGTACGGGGTTCCCGAGACGAAGATCCGCATCGTCCCGGGCGGCGTTGACCTCGCGCGCTTCACGGCGCTCGGTTCGCAAGCCGAAGCACGGGCCCGCCTAGGTTGGCCGGCTGATCGGCCGACCGTTGCGACGGTGCGGCGGCTCGTGCGCGCTAAAGGCTTAGAGAATTTAGTGGCGTCGGCCGAAGCAATCGTCCGCGCCGTTCCGAGCGTATTCATTGCCATCGTCGGGACGGGTCCGCTCCTTAGCCGCTTAGAAAGTGCGATTACCGAACGCGGTCTCGAACGCTCGGTGAGACTGGTCGGACACGTCTCAGAAGAATTGTTGCCATCTGTCTACCGGGCCGCAGATCTTTTCGTCGTACCCACGATCGCGCTCGAGGGATTCGGCCTCGTTGTCGTCGAGTCGTTGGCCTGCGGAACACCGGCATTGGTCACGCCCGTCGGCGGGTTGCCCGAAGTCGTGCGCGACCTCGACGCGAGTCTCGTGCTGCCGGGGAGCGATGCGGCGGATCTTGCACGAGGCATTGCAGATGCGTTGACCGGGCGGCAACCGCTGCCCAGGCGCGAACGATGCATCGCGTACGCCGAGCGTTTCGCGTGGGAGCGCATCGCAGCCCGCGTTGCAGACGTATATCGTGAAGTTTCCGCACGACAATAATACATCCGACGCGTAACGAGCGGCTCCGACGACGTTTCCGCATAAGCGTGCGTTATAAGCGTATGGCCGAGAAAATAGTTCGCTGATATGCCGCCTGCACTTCGCGTAGCCTTCATCGATCAAGTCGGCGCAGCCGCCGGAGGTGCTGAGAAGACCCTCGGCTTGTTCCTCAAACATCGACCCGCGGATATCGACGCAACGGCGGTGCTCTTTGAGGATGGGGCATTTGCCGACCATCTGCGTTCGCTCGGCGTCGCGGTCGACGTTATGGGCATAGCGGCCGCTTTAAAGGAGTCGAAGCGAGAGAGTATGCTCGCGGCTGGCGCGGTCGCCGTGCCCGCGGCGGCTTGGACGATCGCGAAGCGTCTGCGGGCACACCGTATCGATCTGATGTATACCAATTCGATGAAAGCCCATCTCGTGGGCGCACTCGCCGCGCGTCTTGCCCGGCTTCCGTGTGTAATGCACTTTCACGACATCGTCGAAGGCGGCGCGCTCCGCGCCTTGCGCGTCGCGGCGAAGAGCGGCTCGAAGCGGCGGGTCGCCTGCTCCCACGTCGTCGCCGACGCGATCGGCGTCGGCGCGACGAGCGCGATTTACGGACCGGTCGAGCTCGAGTCGTATCGAAACCTGCCATCGCGCGCGGCAGCACGCGTTACGCTTGGTGTAGCCGACGATCTTCCGGTCGTCACCTTGGTCGGGCGAATCAATCGCTGGAAGGGTCACGACCGCTTCGTGCGCATCGCCGCCCGCGTCAACGCCGAACTGCCGACGCGTTTCCTCATCGTCGGCGCGCCGATCTTTCGCGATGCAGACTTCGTACCAGAGCTCGAGCGAATGATTCGCGATCTCCGACTCGCGTCGCGCGTCGCCTTCGTACCCTGGATTGACGACGTTCGAACCGTCTATGCGGCGACGGACGTCAACGTGAACTGTTCGACGCGCGAGCCGCTTGGCCGAACGGCGGCCGAAGCCGCGGCGGCGGGCGTTCCGACGATATGCTTTGACGATAGTGGTGCGGCGGAGACGATCGTAGCCGGCGTTACGGGCGAAACGATTCCGGCTGCCGACGAAGAGCGATTCGCAGAAGCGATTCTACATTACGTCCGTAACGAACCCGCCCGCGCTAAGGCCGGACAAGAGGCGCGCCGTGCTGCAATCCAGTTCGACGCGCCGCATATTGCGGAGCAAATGGCGACCGTTATGCGCGCGGCGGCCCGCGCATGAGCGGTCCCCGCGTCGCGATCGTATCCGACCCACTCGTACAACGCGGCGGCGCCGAACGGTGCGTGGAGGCGATGGCTGAATCGTTTCCGACTGCGCCCGTCTTCGCACTCCTGTATTCGGCGCGGGATGGCCCGGCATCGCTCGCTGCCCGGGTAATTCCATCAGGGCTCAACCGAATTCCCGGCGCGACCCGACGCCACCGCTGGTTACTTCCGCTCTATCCCGCAGCGATCGAGAGTTTCGATCTCTCCGATTACGACATCATCGTTTCATCGCATCACACGGCGGCGAAGGGGCTCTTGCGCAATGCCAATCAGTACCATCTCTGCTATTGCCACACGCCGATGCGAGCGCTTTGGGAACGGCCCTTCGACGAACTACGTACGCTCCCGCGGCCGGCACGGCCACTCGCGGCGGTAGTACTTCGCCAATTAAGAAACTGGGATTTTGTGAGCGCCGCACGCGTCGACGATTTTATCGTCAACAGCGAGACAACGCGCGCGCGCGTCTTGAAGCATTATCGTCGTGAGAGCACCGTGCTCCATCCGCCGATCGACACCGATCATTTTTGTCCGGGCGAAGCGATCGACAACGACGACTACTATCTCGTCGCCTCGCGGCTCGTGCCCTACAAGCGAGTCGATCTCGCCGTGGCGGCCACCGCGGCTCTCGGCCGGCCACTCGTCGTCGTCGGGAGCGGGCCGGGAGTCGCGAGCCTGCGGGCGCCGCACGTCACGTACAAGGGGCACGTCTCCGATGCGGAACTCGTATCGCTCATGCGCCGTGCGCGCGCGATGATTTTTCCGGCCTTCGAAGACTTCGGTATGGCACCCGTCGAGATGATGGCGTGCGGCCGCCCCGTTCTCGCGCTCGGTCGCGGTGGCGCGAGCGAAACGGTCATCGACGGCCTCACCGGCGTCTTAGCCGCGGAACAAACCGTCGCTGCGTTCGTCGCCGCGATCGGGCGGCTCGAGAGCATGTCGTTCTCGCGCTCGCGGATACGAGCGCACGCCGAAGGGTTCTCGCGCGGACGTTACGTTGCGGCGTTACGCAGCGCCGCCCTCGATGGGTACGCGCGCATGATCGAGCAGCCCCGCGTCCCGGCATTGAGCCCGTGAGCGACGCAGCGCGAGATCGTTTGTGACGAGCGTGCGTACATGGCCGCTCGTTACCTGGATCATGCCGGTTCGCAACGGCATGCCGTTCATCTCGAAGACGCTCGAGTCGATCGCCGCCCAGACGTATCGGCAACATCGGCTCATCGTCTGGGATAACGGCTCGACGGACGGAACGCAGGACGAATTGCGTCGCTGGGTCCCCGAACGCATTGCCGGCGAACTCGTGCTTGACTCACCATTGCCGCTCGGTCCCAGCCGAGCCGCACTCGTAGAGCGTGCCCAAACGGAACTGATCGCGTGCATCGACGCCGACGATCTCAATAGGCCAACGCGGCTCGAGCGGCAAGTAGAGCGAATGCTCGAGGCACCGGAACTCGTCGCTCTCGGTGCGGTGCCCGATATCATCGACGAAGCCGGTCGCGTACTCCACGATTGGGCTTATCCCGTCGAGGATGCGGAAATTCGTTGGCGCTCGCACTGGCAGGCATCGCTGATCGCTTCGGCCGTCATGTTTCGTCGCGGCGCAGTGCTCGCGGCGGGGAACTATCGGGATATCTTCAGCGAAGATTTGGACTTGTGGCTGCGACTCGCACGCCTGGGGCGAATGGAGAACCTCGCTGATCGACTCGTGCTCTATCGTCGGCACGCCGGAAACATGACGGCCGGTATCCTCGATTATTACGCAACGGATCGACAAGTGGCGGCTTTCAATGCGAACAACCTTTTTCCGCAACTCGGAGCGAAGCGTGCACTGGAAGTGTGGGAAACGGCGTACCCACACTACGGGGACGTCAGCGTACAGCCGCGTCATCTCGATCTACTCCGGGCGACGGCGATGCAGGTCGCTCGCGCGCGGGGCGAGGTAGAGAACTACTTCATCCGCACGCGCTATTACGCGCTGCAGCGCAAGTTCATGCGCCGGAAGATCGCCATCTCAGCGCTCGGCCTAAGGCCGGCGACGATCAACCGCATTCACGAACTGAAGGCGCGCGGTTGGCGACGCATCTAAGATATGTAGGTGATGATCGAGCAGGTTACGCACGCGCTTGTGAACGCTGCGAATCGTCGATGCCGGTGAAACAGGGAGCGACGATCAATGGTCGGTAGGGCCGGCGAACGACCGGCCGATAACGCGGCGCTACCGTCACTGACCATCGTTGTCGCTTCGAAGGATCGCGCGGCCGATTTCGCTCGGCTCCTGGTCTCGATGAGAGCCCAGTCGACGCAGGCCGATCAAGTCATCGTCATCGATCAGTCCGCGCGACCGTACGATATTCCGGTGGATTCGACTCTTTTGCATCACTACGATCCGACTATTCGCGGCTTGACCAACGCCCGCAACGTCGCGATCGAGATGCTCCATACCGATCTCGTCCTTTTTCTCGACGACGACGCAGAATTGAAGAACGACGTCGTCGCGGGTCTGCGCTCGGCGTTCGCAGCCCGGCCTGAGGCGATCGGCTTTCAATGCATCGTCGAGCAGCCTGCGGGCCGCGTCCGCGTCGAGAAGCGGGGCATCGGTAACGACCTTTGGCGTCGTTGGGAGGACGTCTTCTATCGAGGCTTTTTCGATAACCGGCTCGGCGCGCTCAACGCCGAACGCGAGATCGCTCGCGTGCACGGTTGTGCGATGTCGTTTCGCACGAAACTGTTCGAACGCGAGCGTTTCGATGCGAATCTCGTGGAATACAGCTTCGGGGAAGACTTCGAATTTTCAAAGCGCGCCGCGCGCTACGGGAAGCTCTATCTGGCCGACTCCGCGCACGTCGTGCATCACGAATCGCCGACCAACCGCTTGAAGCAGAGGCGCTTGATCGCCCAACGTTGGCGCAACATGCTGTATTTCTACGATAAACTTCCCGAGGAGCGGACGCCACTCGATCGACTGTGGCGGCTCTGGTGGATGCTCGGCGAGACAATCGTTTGGCTTAAAAAAGGGTATGGTTTACCAACGCGGCGTGCTCCGAATGACAACCGAAAGCCAGCACCGTGACGGCCGCTGCACCGGCCTCCGCATCGGAGCACGGACCTCGCGTCGTTTACTTCATTGCGTCGCATCGCGAGCCGGACCAAATCGTCAGGCTCGTGCAACGTATCCGAGCGGAACGGCCCGTGAGTGTCATCTTAATTCACCACGATTACTCTAAGAGCGAGCTTCCACGCGAGCTGTTTGCGGATGATTCAAACGTTGAGTTTGTCAACGAGTGGGTTCACGGCGAATGGGGCGGCTTTTCGCTCGTGCAATTAGTTCTCAACGGCATCGATCAGCTTTTCGATCGCGAGCGTGACTTTGACTGGGTCACGTTCATGTCCGGCCAAGATTATCCGACCCGGTCGCTTTTCGAGTTCGAAGAGAGCCTTGCGTCCGTCGGTGACGGAGCGATCAACTACTCCGACGATCGTCCATTAAGCTTGGAGCGATACCGGTTCGCGTACTATCGTATACCACGGACCTTCGAGAGCCGCTTCACGCATCGCGCATTCTTCGTTTTGCGGATACTCTCTGGTTTCCAGCCGTTTCTACGATTTACAACGGGCCGCATCGGATGCCGGATAGGTATTCGTGTGCGGCGGCGCGTTCTATCCGAAGGCCTCGCGTTCCGAAAGGGCTATCAGTGGTGGACGTTGTCGCGAAGCGTTCTCCAATACGTGCGCACGTTCGTTCGATCCAGACCGGAGATCGTTGCGTGGTTTCGGGCGCGGGTCTTGGTACCGGACGAATCGTTCTTTCAAACGATTTTATCCGGCGCGAATTTCTCGTTTATCAGCGACGATGGACACTACGCTAGGTGGAATCACGCAGACGCGTTGAGTCCGGAGATTCTGCGCAGTTCCGACCTCGCGGCGATCCTCGAATCTAAGAAATATTTCGGTCGCAAATTCGACATCGCCGTTGATTCCGAGGTGCTCGATCTTCTCGACGAGCGAACGGTAGACAAGTCTCGTGGCGAATCTCAATCGAATTAATGCCGCGAAGTTTGCCCGACCCGCGAAGTAAAGCGCGGTGGCATAATGGTCCAGCAGAGGTTAAACGCTAACAAGAACGCCACCCTCGAATCAGTGTGCGGCTTTTAGATTCTTTCGAAGGACCCTTAAGTCTTGGACGTTGAGCAACAGTCGCGGGACCGGATGGTGCAGCACCATCGGATACGACACTAAGACAAGCGTCAATCGTACGATCGTCGACCCGAGCAACGCAAATGCGGCGCCCGGAAGCCCGATTCGCGGGATCAGGAAAAGCATAAGAGGTAGCGCGGTACTCAGGCCGACCACCTGAAGCACCGTGACGAAGCCGGGGCGCCCCGTTGCCATGAACGCCTGTGTAAGAACACCGGTCGTCGTGCCCAGCAGTGCCTCACCGAGTAGTATCCGCGTAAGCAAGATGTCGGCCGCATATGCTTTACCGTATGCGAGCGGTATGACGAACGGCAACACGAGCATGAGCACCGGTACTGCGACGACCGTAAAAGCGAGGGTCAATCGGGCGGAACGTCCGACGAGCTCGATGGCGCCCTTAGGTTCGAGCCCGGCGGCCTTCGGGAATAGCACGGTATTGAGCGAGCCGGAAAACAGGCGGATCGTACCCGAGATGCTCAGCGCGACTGCGTAAAGCCCGAAGCTCGCGGCGGATAAAAGACCGACGACGATTGCCTGGTCGATTTGTGACGATAACGTACCGAGGACATCGAGCCCGTAGGCACGCAGCCCGTAATGGAACAGCAACCTGCTGCCTGACCCGAAATGTTTTGGAATCCGGATCGACGCGCGGAGCAGATACATGACCCAAGCCGTCAACAAAACCGAGGGAATGAAGTAGGCGAGTACGACGGAATATGGATTCAACGCATGCACGGCAATGAGGACGAACAGCGTAACGAGCGTGACCGAGGGCGGCAGATAGAGCATCATGCTCGAGCGAGTAAATTCGCCGCGCGCTTCGAAGAATGCCTGAGAAATGTACATCAGCATGATCTGAGGCGCAAAGAGCATCATCAACTGAGAGAAACGTATGACCTCAGGGGGATACTGCTTGAGCCAATGTGGCACGAACACGATGCCGACGACGAGGACGATGGTGCCAAGCGTTGCGCCGATAATCAGAGCCGTCGAGTACAACTCCGCCCGATCGTGCGATTGGCGACGCACCTGATACCGTAACGCAACCGGTATACCGAGGGTGCTGAGGCCGCAAAGGATCACCGGCCAGAGCGCCATCGCGGAGTAATGACCACGCCCTTCTGGTCCGAGCATACGCGCGACGAGCACTCCCGTCCCGAAATTGATCAACAGAATGGCGAACCGGCTCACGAACGTGTTCGCAATTGCGGCCGAAGTAGAACGGGCCCCGGCGACCCAGCGCAGCCGGCGAACGAGAACGCTCACTGTCGCTTGCCCTTCCACGAAAGGATCTGCACCGTGTCGGTCGCCGGACCGCTCCAAGCTCCGGAACCAGAGATGGAGGTCGGAGTCGGTCGCGTGAGATGACCGAAGCGCGCATCTGTTGGATTCGTCGTGAAGGTTTGCAGCATCGGCTTCTCGATCCCATCGCTGCTTCGAATCGACAGCGTTACGGACTGCGGGGCAACCGCCACGTAGCAGCTCAACGTGAGGTGACACGGCGCCGTCGAGTCGGCGTCGTAATCGGAGCGTTCCAGCCAAAACGCCAAAAGATAGCTGCCGTCGTGCTTTTCGAAGAGGTGGTACTGGAAACTCCCGTCGCCTCCGGTTGCAGAAACGGTTGCCTCGCCCGGCCGAAACGCGCAGCTCGGATAACGACAGCCCACATCGCCGAAGCGCGCTATCAGATCGGTAAGCGCGTTGTACTCGGCCTTTGGCGCGGCCGCGCTCCCGGCAGGGCAATTCCGTACGAGCCCATATGCGCCGAAGGCATTACCGCAGCCACTGGCAGAATCGATGAGCTCGAACCAGTACACGCGAGCATGTCCGTTGCCATGATAGAAAAACTCCAGACGCGGAAGATACTTGACCGCGACATCGTCGGGAATGGCATGCTGCACGGTGTTCCAAGGCCCTCCCACGGGGGCTACGTTATACGAGACTTCGGTCGTCCATACCGGCTTGACCTGACGACCCTCCCGTACATACGCGAACTGCAGTGACTCGGCGCACATCTGATACCAATAGGCGCCGTAGGTTCCACAACCCACGAAGCTCGAGCCGAAGCCGACCGTGCCGTCGCCGCTCGCGCCGCCAGGATTGCGATTACCTGGATAGTCGTGCAGGTTGCCGACGTTCTCGAAGCGATCGATGCCCGAGCCGGTAAATTTGTCATTATCGGCTTGCTCCGCTTGCGAATCGGCGAGAATGGGAATTTCCGCACTTTTCGGATCGGCCTTTACGACCGCGGCGATCCGCGCATAAAGGAGCGAGAGATCCGAGACGAAGCCGTTCCCGTTCGCAAGGCAGCTTTCGCCGATAACGGCGTCGCGGCCGTGAGCGAAACGTAGCGGCGCGCTTACAGTCATTGTCGCTTTATCGATGCGCGTTAGCTGATCCGTCTCTCTTACCTGCGAGTGTGACGTGCAGTCCAGCGTAACCCATTCGCCTGCGTGGAAGCGGCTCGCATCGTGGACGACGAATGACATGCTTCCAATGGGACTAGGCTGCGCGAGTCCCGTCGAAAAGCCGCCCGGGTGATCGTGCCGCACCGCCATCTGTGTTCGTATCGCGTGAACATCGGGACAAGCGGCGACTGTGATGGGTTCCTGCGCGGGACCCTCGCCAAACAGATACTGTTGCGCGATCGCGAAGCTCGTCCTCGCGTCCGATGATACAGAGATCCCCCGGGATCCTGCGGCGACAGGCGCCGACGCAAGCATCGATGGTTTCGACTCATCGTACTCGTTCGGTCCTTCCACGGCGCGAATCGCCGGAAACTTGGCTAAGAAATTTCGCATCTCAACGTCCGTGGCGCATGGTTCGAGCGTCGCCAAGAGGTCGATGCCATGGTCACGGTACAGCGCGTTGACGAGCCGAGCATACGCCGCGTCACCCGCGCAGATATTGCTGCCGTCGCGAATGTGACGAAATCGTCCCTTAATGAGGTATTGCACCGTAGGATCGTCGGGGTTGGCGAATGACTGGTAGCCCGGTGCCCGTTGACAGAAACGAGTGTTGACTGCAGCGATACCGTCCGCAAACGCGTCCGCGGACGACGCATGCATCGCACCTTCGCGCACGATACGCACGCCACGAAACTCCGGAGCCGATTGCGCGGCCATCGCAATCGCTGCGCTCAGGAGGATCGTGATGATAGCATAGGTGGCAGTCTTCGGTAAGAACATTCGAACCGTAGTTCGCGAGCCGTGCTCCACCATACTCTTCGGGCATGTACGTTGCGGCGTAGGAGCGGTTAGACAAAAGTTTTTGCCCCGTCGCTCATACGCCGCAACGCAAATATGTTTCGCGTACGCTATGGATCGAGTTCGACGACCGAAACTTGGTCAGTAACCGACACCGTGGCGGATCCATTCGACATTGGAAGCACCGTGTTGATCATATTACCGCTTGAATCGAAGGTATAGACGCTGGCCGCGGAGGCGCTTGCTTGCGTCGCAACGGCAACCGATTGCGCAGGAACTGCCTGATCCGCGCACGCTCCAGACACGTTCGGGTTGCAACTCGGTAACGCCAGCCAAAGCACCAGAAACCGCTTTCCATCCTTCTTCTGCAGTAGAACGTGCTGAACGTTCGACGTCGCTCCGCTAAGTTGATAACCGAACTCAGCCATTGTCGTTGAAGTTCCACCGGGATCACTCAAGAGTCCCATAAGGGATTTCATCTCGGTATAAGCCGGTTTGGGATTCAGATTATAGTCGACGAGCCCATACGCGCCGAAGGCGCCGTCGTTCCCATCGAGCAATTCGTAGGTAGCGGTCCATGGAACGTTCTTCTGAAAGTAGCTGAAATAGGCGCGCGCTAAATATTTCGCTTGCGTCGCACGGGACACTCCCTGAGCTTGATTCGCGGTCCCGAAGCCTGTCTCGGAGACCCGCTCGGGCAGCGATCCCGACATGATCGTCCCGTATCCGAGATTGAAAGCCAGCGACCCATAAAACCCCCAAGGGGACGGGTTTCCCCAGCCGTTCGTTTCCGGGTTGTGACCGGCCCAGTAGATGTGAACGTTCCCCGCATCCATCCACTGCGATAGATTTCCGATCTGCGCCGCGGCCGTCGATGTCGTAACCGCGGGTCCGAGGACGGTCAAGGATGCTGTCGCTGCGTTGCCCTTTACGCCCTGATAGAGTTGCTGCTGCCAAGCGGTCGTCTTGGCGACCCAGTTCGGGTCGTTCCAGAGATCGGGCTCGTTGTAGCCCTCCACGGCCTCCATCGAGCCGGGAACGAGCGAGGCGTATTTTGCAACGATGTCCGGCGTTTCGCCTTGAGCGGTTATGAGAGTGCTATGGATTCCTGCTTGCGCCAGTTGCTCGAGACGGTCGCGATACGGCTGCCAGCTATCGGCATATAGCCCGTCGCGGATGTGCCGGACTCCAAGCGCCACGAGTAGAGACTTGACCGCAGCGAAGGACACGTCGTAGGGCGAACCTTGGTAGTGGAGATGAAGATTAACGCCGAACGAGTCGACGAAGCTGTCTGCACTTCGCGGCAGTTCGTTCGTGAATTTTGCAACGGCAGGTGCCGCAGTACCGGCCAGGTAATGCGCCGAAATATCTCCTGTCGACAGAATCGCCGGATAGAGAGCGACGTCGTCGATCGCGCCCGCGAATACTGCGCGGTTGGTGCTTCCGGCCGCACTGCCGATCGTAAGCCCGAGGCCGGCAAGGTAGGCGTATAGCGGCGGACCATTTCCGCGCCCGCTTGCTTCCAGTTTACCGTTGAGGTAGAGCGAAAGAGCCGTCGCGGTCTGGGTGACGACGACGTGATATGTACTGCCGGCCGCGAGAATGGTTTGGCCTTGAACTTGTGCACTGCCGGCTTTCGTGCGAGACCAGAAATTGAGCGCATTCCAGGGCGTAATTTGAAGTATGTACGGATTACCGGCATTCTCACTTCCGTACGAAACAAGCGGCGTAAATTGACCGGAAGTGTTGGCGATCGACGGCGTTACCCACGCTTCGAGCGTAAGCTGTGTTGGCTGGAGCGCCGTCGCTGCGGGGACGAGCGCAACGCTCGGCGCAGCATATGGACCTCCGGGAAATATCGGAGCAGGGCCACTGCGCGCGGCAAACGTCTGAGCTCCTAATTTGACTTGAGCACCGTAGGAACCGTTGAGCTTGCTCGGGCCGGCATCAGCCAACACGCTACTCGTGTCGGCCATCGTATAGTAGGCACTGGGAGCATCGTTTTGCACGAGCTTCTGGTATGCGGTCGTCGTGATACTGTGCGCCAACGCTGCGTTCTTGGTAATTCGCGTTTGGGCGTCGTTTTTGCTAGGTTGCGTTTCGGAAAGGCCGGGCGCGCCTGGGAGCGACTGCACTCCTTGGCTGCCACCGCAGCCCACGACTGCGAATGAAGTCATCAAGCAGGCAAGCGCGCCTCTTAGATGGCGCGATCGAGTGAAGCATGACACCGGTAGAATCTCCTCTGGCAGACGACAAACCTCGCCGGGACCAATAGAGGGCCGGTCGGGCACCGCCAGATTGCGGTAACTAGGACTAAAGACCTACTAGCTTGGAGGCTAAATTGGGTCTTTGTACCTAATTTTTACATACGCCAGTGTTGCTTAGCGGGGCAGCCAGGAGCAAGCTTGGATGGAACGTAGCAAAGACTGGCATAATTCACAACAGCCGACGAAGAATAGACACGCCACCTCTTTAACCCAAGGTGACAAGGACGCATCGCGCGCCCTATCGCCGCCGTAAGCCGACGACTGCTTCACGTCTTCCCGGGCCGTCGCTCGTAGGACGAGTCGAAGCCTCGGCGAGGAGGCCGCTATGCCTTGACACGATGCCGAGCGTTAGCCAAAAGATGATCCCCGAAAAGTCATTATGATGGTCGTTCGCGACATCGAGTCCAACGAGAGCTAATTGCACGGCGAAAATCGACGCTCCGATCGCGGCCCCGTGATCGAAACCCAAGCACCTTGAGCGTCGCCAAAACCGGAATGCGAGTACTAGACCGGCGCCGAGGGTCGCGAGATAGCAAGCAGTGCCGAAGTAGCCCATTTCGACCAAACGGGCAACATAGCCGTTATCGAAATCGACCGTTTGGTTGCTCGACAATTTCGCTGCCGTACCAACAACGCCGAGCCCTTGGCCGATTGGCTGTAACAGAGCATTGTCCAGAATGGTTCCAAGATATTGTTGCCGATTCGTATAGGAATCGTCGTTCGAGAGGTCGGTCAGCGTGCCGAAGCGTCGTGAGAGGTCTTGACCCGCTTGCGCGCTTCCGAGCAAACTCGACGCGTTAAAAATCAGAAAGGCACCCAAGATACCAATTCCGGCAAAGATCGTGAGATTGCGCCCCGGCTTGGGGCTCATAACGATGTACGCGAAGATGCCGAGCGCGCATGCGAGCCACGAACTGCGTACCATCGTAAGCACGAGCGTCGCCAATATCAGCGTTAGTTGAACGATCTGCACGGGCTTTATCCGGCCCAGCCGCGGCAAGTTGAGCAGCAGCACGGCGACGAGAAAGTCGGCGAACGGACCGGGCGAGTTCAGCGTGCTGAAGGGCCGCAGCAAGAAGGGTTCCGGTAGTCCAATCGCCGTGATGTGGGCGTGAAGCATCCAATCTCGGTCCCAAGCCGGCGGCGACACGAACTGAAAAGCCCCGTACAGCGCGATAGGCGTCGCAAGCCACAGTAAGAACGCCGAAATTTTGTCGAATACGAGGACGGCCGGCGCATCGACTTTCGCGAGCCACAAACCCAGTAACGCCGGAAGGACGAACCCTACAAACGCATACGTCGTTGCGAGCTTGTCTCCGGTAGCGAGCCCGACTGCGAATGAGAAGGTGAAGCCGCCGAACCACAGCCACCCACAGATCGCCATCCCGCGATCGAGCGTGCGGGCTCGTACGTACAGCAACGCGGCCCCGAATGGGAGCAGCGAAACTAACGGAATGATGCTGATCAGCGAGATTGAGTTGTAACCGAATCGGAAGTCGATGAGACGGCGGACCTCAGGAACCAGAGCCCAAAGCGACAAAACCGCGTACGCGAAAACCCAGGGGCGCAATCGCGTCCAATCGAGAACCGCTCCTAGAGGAGAACGCGACGGTTTAAGCGCTCGAGCGGTTGCGATCATTGCAACCGACTCCCGGCTGTCACGTGTCAGACCGCCTGCAGTGCTTCATCCATGAACCAAGCATAGGTTCGACGCAAACCTTCATCGAGGCGCACTTTCGCAGCCCAACCGAGTTCCCGCGCGACCGATGTAACCGGGCGGCGCCGCTGCGGATCTTCGGGGCGCGCTGGATACAATTGCGTTTGGAGCACAATGCCGAGTGTTTCCGCAAACGCTTTGGCGATCTCGTTGACGGATTGCTCTTCTTCGCTGCCGATGTTGACTGGTTGCAACGTCTTCGACGTCGAGTCCGAAACGAGACACAATCCGTCAATAAGGTCGTCGATGTACGTCATCGACCGCGTTTGGCGACCCGTGCCATGGATCGGCAGCGGAAGTCCGGCGCGAGCGGCTGTCAAGAACGCCGGTATCATCCGCCCGTCGCCGATATCCATCCGCGGACCGTAACAATTGAAAATGCGCACGATCCGGCCGTCGAGTCCGCGTTCGCGAACCGCGACCGACATCGCCGCCTCACCGAAGCGCTTACCCTCGTCGTAACACGCGCGCGGACCAATCGGATTGACGTTGCCGAAGTAGTCCTCCGGCTGCGGATGCACGAGCGGATCGCCGTAAATTTCGGAGGTGGACGTGAACAACAGCGAAGCATGGTGTTCGAGAGCGAGCTCGATCAAGGCCATAGTTCCCGCTCCATTGACCGCGAGCGTCTCCCACGGATGGGCACCATACGCTTCAGGGCTGGCGGGCGAGGCGAGATGGAAGATCTTCCCGATCGGCTCGTTCGTCGCCGAAGCGATCGCAGCATGAAGCCGCTCGAGCGGCGCCGCCACATCGTGATACACGAATGTAGCATCGCCCGACGCAAGTGGCCGCTCCAGGTTTGCCAGACGCCCTGTAAGTAGGTTATCGAGGACGATCACGTGTTCGCCGAGCGCGATGCGCCGGTCGACCAAGTGACTGCCGACGAAGCCAGCGCCGCCCGTGATGAGGGTAGCCATGCGCTCTATCCGGCGACCCCGATCTTCTTCTTACTCAAGCGCGGCATCGGCTCGAGGGCCGGCTGCGACGAACGAATCGGCTCGGTATCGGAGCCGACGGGACGGCGGTGGGGTTTCGTCGGGACGACGCCCAGGATCGCGTCGCCGAGTTCGGCTGCGAGTTGACGATCCGCCTTCGCAGGCTTGCGCCCGAGCCGTACCGCCACGAGCACGGAGTCCGCCGCGCGTGCCAGTTCGAGCGCGTGCCCCGACGCCGGAATCGACTCAACGTCGACGACGATCACGTCGTATTCCGAACGCAATTCACGCAGGAGAGCCCTCGTTTGCGCCTTTCCGCCGGGATGGCCGTTCGCGGGCGGCAGGTATGCGACGTCTAGATTCGGTTCGCGAGCGACGCGCGCGACCGATGCGTTCTGCGCGCTATACGCCTGCGGCATCCGGATGCCAAGCTCCTCAGCGATCGTAACCGTCGACGTCGCACCGACCAGCAGCGTCGAGCGGCCGTCTTCAGCATAAGCACGCGCGAGGCCGCAGGCGACGAAGGTGGTTCCATCACCCGGCACTGCCGAACCGACCGCGATAACGGCAGCTTGGGGGCGGCGCGACTCGACCGTCACGCGGAGGATACGAAAGCTCTCTTCGAGTTGGTACATGCTGAGCTCCTAACCGACTGGAGTGAAGACAGGGCGCCCGTAGAGATCTTCGATCGACTCGGACGTGCGCAGACGGCTATCCGCACCGTCACTGAGGAATGCGAGGGTAAACGCGAGCCAGAGAAACGCGACAGCGAAGGCGGCTCCGAGCACCGGTGCGCGTGATAGCGTCGTGGGCGATGCGTCCGTCGCGCGATCGATAACGATGAGCGACTCAATCGTCCCCGCTTGCGCGCGATCCGCTTGCGCGGCCGCGAGTCGCGAGTTGAGTTCGCCGTAGGCAGCTTCTTGAGCCGTGCGATCGCGTCTCAAAGCGGCCATCGACGTACCAGCCTTGTGGCTGGCACCCAGATGCGCGAGCAATGCGGATATCTGCGACCCGATCGCCCTAAGTTGCCCTTGATCGCTTGCGAGCGCTCCACGCGCTTTGTTGGCGTCGAGCATCGTGCTGACGTACGTCGAGCTCTGCGCTGGATTTCGCGTCTCTCGCTTCACGGTCGTATCGAGGCTCGCGTTCTCACGTCCGACTTGCTCCGCAAGACCGGGCAAACCCGGATAGCTCTCCGTGTAGCCGGCTTTCTCCAAATTGTATTGGGCGAGATCCTTACCATACTGTGTCTTAAGCGCTTGGACGACCGGATCGTTCTGCACGATCTCTTTGCTCGCGAGCGCCTTCGCCAGCGCAGGACGCGCCGCAGCGACCGTCGCCGCTCCCGCATCGCCGCGCATCGTCGCTTCTACCGTGTTTCGCTGCTGCTCGAGCGCGATCAATTGCGTGTTGATCGCCGTCGTCCCGGAATCGGGCGTTACATACGGATCGTCGCTCGATATTTTAGCGATCTTGAAGTCGAGCGCTTGCAGGCTGACGCGTCTATCGCCGAGCTGTCCCGTCAGATCGCGAATAAGGGCATCGTAGCGCCGCGTCGCGATCGTCCGGTTGTAGCTTGCCAGCGCGGCGGTCACCGCGTTAGCGCCGGCAATGGCCCGTTTGGGATCGCGATCGAAAAACGTAATCGGCAGCACGTCGGAGTCGAAGACGGGCTTTGCTTTGATCTGCTTGCCGAGATCAGCGGCTTCGTCGGGAGTCAACTGCAGCTTGCGCGCGACTTGTTCGGTGACCGCTTGGCTCGTGAGCAGCGTCGGCAGATCTTTCTGCGTCACCGCGGACTGCGTCGGGTCGCGCCTCGGGTCGAGGGGGGACGAATCTGTGCTCGACGAGGCTACGGAAAGCACCGTCGACGTCGCTTGGTACTTCCGCAGGAGCGGCAAGGCGATGAGGTAGAGTCCCAAGCCGAAGACCAGGACCGCCAAAACCACGAGATATTGCCGACGCAACATCTCTACGAAAGGTTTCATACTCATGCCAACTCCCTCAACTTACCGCAGCGAGGCTGATGCCGGCACTCGGCTTGCGGCCGACGCCGCGATACCGCAGGCCGGCCGCCGCCATCGCGTCGGGATCGAGAACGTTGCGGCCATCGACGACGACACCTTTTGTGAGCCGCCCCGCGATTGACCACGGTGGGATTTCGCGAAATTCCGGCCATTCCGTTAAGAGCAAGAGCGCGTCTGCTCCCTCGAGCGCCGCCTGAGCCGAGACGGCTATGCTGCAACCGGAATCGGGAGGCAAGTCTCGGACGGCTGGATCGTAGGCGATCATCGCCGCGTTGCGTCCCTTGAGGTCTTCGATGATGCGCAACGCAAGCGAATCACGCACGTCGTCGGTGCCCGCCTTGAACGCGAGTCCCCAGATCGCGATGCGTCGGCCCTGCAACCCGCCGAGTTCGGCTTCGAGAATGTCGACGATGCGTTTTGGCTGTTCTTTATTGATCCGAAGCGTCGCCGAAAGCAACTCGCGCCCGACGCCGTGCTGTCCGGCGACGAAGTGCAGACTCTTGACATCCTTTTCAAAGCAGGGGCCACCGAAGCCGATGCCCGGCCTCAGAAACGCGCCACCGATTCGCTTGTCATGACCGACTCCACCTAGCACCGCATGAGCGTCGGCTTCGAGCACGTCGCACATGTTGGCGACTTCGTTTGCGAAGCTAATCTTGAGCGCAAGGAATGCGTTAGAAAATCCCTTGATGAGTTCGGCGTTGCGATACGACGTGATGAGCACCGGCCGCTCTAGCGATGCGAGCAGATTCGCGTAGCGCTGGCCCGTCTCGTGAGAGTTTGCACCGACGACGATGCGGTCGGGATCGAGAAAGTCCGGGACCGCCGAGCCTTCGCGTAAGAATTCCGGCGCGTAGACGAAATCGACACGATTCCTCGCAGCGAGCAGTTCCGTCGTTCCCGCCGGCACGGTCGAGCGCAGCACCATGACCGCGTTCTTCGGACGGCAGGCCACGAGGGCGGCGACGGCCGACTCGACGTGCGAGAGATCGGCCGAGCCGTCGTCGCCCGAGGGCGTTCCGACGCAGACGATGATGAAGTCCACACCAGCGACGGCAGAAGGCAGATCGTCATAGAATCTGATGTTGCCCGTCCGCAAGTGTTGGGCGAGCGCTTCATCGATGCCAGCTTCCCGGTAGGGCGCCACACCGCACTGAAGCGCGCGGATCCGTTCCGGAATGATGTCATAGCCCGTGACACGGTGCCCGAGGGCCGCGAAACCGATGGCGCTCGCCATGCCGACGTAGCCCGTGCCAACGATGCAGATTTTCTTGCTGGTCGTAATCATCGGGGACATAGACTCCTAGTAAGCGCCGTTAGTGGAGAAGAGCGCGCCGAAGGTCCGTAGCACGAGCTGGCTGTCCGTCGTGGTAGAAGCGGTCCGGATATACTCCAAGTCAATTTTCGTCGCTTCGGGCCGATGGAGCGGGATTTGTGAGCGGCACGACGTTTGCCAAAGCCCCGTGATACCGGGCTTGACGAGATGACGAAGGTGCTGCCACGGCAGGTACGAGTCCACGATGAACGGCATCTCAGGTCGAGGGCCGACGATCGCCATGTCGCCGCGAAGCACGTTGAATAGCTGCGGAAGCTCGTCGATCGAGGCCTTACGCAGCCACTTACCGACCCTCGTCACGCGGCTGTCCTTGCTGGTGGACGGCGAGAGTGCGTCGCCGCAGGCGTCCGTACCCATGGTGCGCAGCTTGTAGATCGTGAAGGGACGTCCGAACCGGCCGACGCGTTGCTGCTTGAAGAGTACCGGAGCACCGTCCTCGAGCCAGATAGCAACTGACGCTAACGTCAGAATCGGGCTGGCCAAGGCGAGTGCCGTTCCCGCGATGGCAACGTCGAAGGCGCGCTGCCGAACCGCGTACGCTGCATCGTGGCGGAATGCGAGCCTGAGATGGTCGTTCGCTGACCCGGATTCAACCATATTCAAAATCTTAGGAAGAATCCGAGCGACCCGATCGCCTGCCAAACCGAGCTTATATTAAACGTGCTGCCTTGCGGGACAAAGACGAGATCGCCATCGGCGAGCACAGGGTTCTGGCCGTCGGCGCCTTTACTGAGTTTGTAGAGATCGTACTGCGTTTTCACGCCGGCGTGCGTCACTTGCACAGCCCGGAGGTTCGCATATTGGTCGGGCCCTCCGGCATAGTAGATCGAACTGACCAGCGTCTCGCTGCCGCGCAATAATGTCTCACCGGGTTTCTTGACGATGCCGAGCACATCGACGCGAGGCGCGCGAGGCACGACGATCTGGTCGCCATTCTGCGCAGGCTGTGAGAACGGCACACTGCCGAGGGATACGGTTTGCGGATCGCTTCCCGGTTGCTGCAGTGACATTTTCGTTTGCGTTGCGGTCTGATTCAAACCGCCAACCTGGTCGATCGCTCGCGAGAGCGGGTCCGTGAGATAGAGAAACGCCGTCCCGGGACGCGCGACGTCTCCCGTAACTCGCACGGCGACCGGTTTGTTATTGAGTTGAATCGTATCGTCGGGCTGTAGCGTCGGGCCTGGGTTTCCAGAGTCGCGCAGCGAGACGATATTGAATGGACCGAGCTGCCGCTCTTCTCGCATGATCTTCACGGTGCGGTAATCCACCGGACCGTCCTCGAGGTTGATCTGCGGATTCCGGGCGGCTTGCGCTTGCGTGTCATAGCCGTTAACGGGTGGCGGGCTCGACGTCGCCGCTCCCGGGCCGGTTATTGGAGCTTGTAATTCGTCGAGTGCACTCGTCAGCGTCTCGCCCGGCCGATAGCGCAAAACGCCGCCTGGACCACCGGCGACGAAAATCGAATCGCTTTGCTCCTGAAGAGCAACGACGACAGCCGGCTTTCTTACAAAGGGCGCGAGGCGGCTCTGCACGCGCGCCGCGAGCTCGGCAGGGCGCACGTTCTGTGCCGCAACGGTTCCGGCGAGTGGCAGCGAGACATTGCCGGCGGAGTCGATCGTCGACGTCACCGAGAGCTCCGGGTGATTGAAGACGGTCACAGCAACCTTGTCGCCTGGATGCAGCGCTGCGAGGGCGGCCACGCCGCAGATGATTTCGAGCGAGGCAACGATGAGGGCAACTCGCCCCGCCAGTCGACGCACGCGGTAGCGTCCGCTGATGTTCATGCCAGTCTTTCGATCATTCGATCAAACATCCAAACGATGGAGTCGTTTTTGAGATCGGGAGCGGTTGCCGTGTTTTGTCCGGCGTCGACAGCGGGCTTCTTTGCCGCGCCGTTGCCGCCGATCGCCGAAACGAGCGTCTCACCCGGCTCGTACGCGAGCACGCCGATCGTGGAGCCGCTTACGAACACAAACTGCCCTTGCTCGATCAAGCTCACGTCTGCGGCAGGGTGATTGATGTACGCAGTGAGCCGGTGCTCGATGATTTGCGATGCGGCTGCCGGGGTGAGACCACCCACGGGCACCGCGCCGATCACCGGGACCGGGAGCGACCCGTCGCTGTTAACAACGGCTTGCGTGGAGATGTCAGGATGGTTGTAGACCGTCACCTGCACTTTGTCGCCGGTGTGGAGCGGCACGCTCGGCGACGGACTTGCCGAAGCGGCGCTGCTAACCGGCAGCAATGGGCCGCCGACGAAACCGGCGAGTACGAGTGACGACAGAAGCATGCGCACGCCTTGGACGCATTGCCGCTTAGGACTGGCGATGCTCATGTTCATCACAACCTCTCGATCAGCGTTGGGAGCGTTTAGGTGATTAAGCATACGCGGTCGGGTTGAGACAGATGCGCGAGCCTTGAGTTCTCAAGCTTTGAACGTCCGCTCGGGTGAACTATAGCGCATCTATCACGCGCAATGGAAGTACCAACCGACAAAACCTGGGCTCACGCCGTCATACCGTTGGCCTTTCAACGTGCACTGCGGTAACGGCCTGACAGTACGCAAAGTTGCGAAAAGATCGGTTTTCTCGCACGGCTGGAGGCGCGCGTAAATTTCTTCCGCGGTCTGCGCAAAAGCAATAGGCATTAAGTATCGCAGGTTTCGCTTAATCCCGCGATAAGCATAAAGTCCCAGTCGCAGCGGAATCGGTGAAGGTTTAACGTCCGAGCCGCGCAGGCGTTCCATCGACCGGCAGCGCCGGGGGGACGCGCCTGGACATGCGAGCTGGGAGCAGACGACTGAGAACGATTCTTGTTTGCCGCGTGGCTCGACGCGGATACCGTTCTCGCCGGTCGGCTAGAGTCGCTCCCCCAGGAACGGCGCAAGCCCCTCGGCTGCAACGCGCTCTTGGCGCATCGAGTCGCGGTCGCGCACCGTTACCGTCCCGTCCTCGAGCGATTGGTAGTCGACCATGACGCAAAACGGCGTCCCGATCTCGTCCTGCCGCCGGTAGAGCTGCCCGACATTGCCTTCATCGTACTGCGTCCGGGCGTGCGGCCGCAGGTCCCGCTCGATGTGCTTCGCGCGCTCCACGAGACCCGGCTTATTGCGGGCGAGCGCGAAGACCCCAACTTGAACCGGGGCTATTTTGGGATGGAAGCGCAGAACGATGCGCCTGGTTTCCTTGCCCGTGCTCTCATCGAGGACGCTCTCGTTCTCATAGGCGTCGATGAGCATGGTCAACGTCGTGCGGTCCACACCCGCGGAGCTCTCGATGAGGATCGGCGTGTATTTTGTCTTCGTTGACTCGTCGAAGAATGTGAGGTCTTTGCCCGAGAGCGCCATGTGCGCGTCGAGATCGTACGTGCCCCGGTGCGCGATCGACTCGAGCTCCCCCCACCCCCATGGGAAAAGGTACTCGACATCGGTGCCGGCCCGGGCATAGTGCGGCCGCTCTTCCGGGGTGAGCTCGTAAAACCGTAGTCGCTCTGCGCGGACCCCATAGTCGCTATACCAGCGCTTGCGGGCGCTCACCCACCGCTCGTACCACGCGAGATCCTGACCGTCGTCGGGAACGAAGAATTCGAGTTCCGCCTGCTCGAACTCGCGTTGCCGAAAGGTGAAATTGCCCGGCGTAATCTCGTTGCGGAATGATTTTCCGATCTGAGCGATACCGAAGGGCGGTTTCTTACGAGCGCTTTGGTAAATGTTTTTGAAGTTGACGAAGATGCCCTGAGCGGTCTCGGGACGCAAGTAGGCGCGCGAGGCCGAATCTTCCATCGGACCTATCGCCGTTTGCATCATCAGGTTGAAGTTGCGCGGCTCGGTGAGCGTGTGGCTCATGCCGCAATCGGGGCATCGCTCGAGCGACGCGAGGTGATCGGCGCGAAAACGGTGCTTACAGTTCTTGCAGTCGACGAGGCGATCGTGGAACTGCGCGACGTGACCCGACGCGATCCAGGTGTTCGGGTGCATGATGATCGATGCATCGAACCCGACGACGTCGTCGCGCAACTCGACCATCTCACGCCACCAGGCTTCCTTCACATTGCGCTTGAGAATCGACCCGAGCGGTCCGTAGTCGAAGAACCCGCCGATGCCGCCGTAGATCTCGCTCGAACCGAAGATGAACCCACGACGTTTGGCGAGCGCGGTGATCTCGTCGAGCGTCACGCGAGCAGCGCCTTCCATTACCATCGTGCTAGCGTACGCGGGTTACGTCGCGGCTTCCGCCCGTTCAGAAGCGCGCCTCCGATCGCGCGGGACGCCCCGAATAACGCCGTCCACGCCACTCGACGCCGCGGCCCGAGAGGACGCGCCACGTCGAGTTCGCCATGATCGCCGCAAAGACGGCCGTGCCCAGCGGCTGCAACAGGGCCGCCACTGAAGGCATGCCGACCATACGAATCCCCCGCTGCGACGTCGCCACGATCGACGCGGCCGCGGCGAGCGCCTCGAGCGCTTCATAGGGGCGCCGGCGCAGTGCCGCGCGCACCGCGAGTATGGAAGGTGCACTCAAAGCCGACATGACGGTCATGCCGAGGAAGAGCGACGCCAAACTCCCTTCGGCACCAACGTACAAGTTTTTCGTAAAACCCGCCCAGATTTCGCCGAGCGAATGGTACATGCGCACCTGCGCGAGTCGCATGCCGCCGCCGACCAGTAAGCGAAAACGCCCGTCCGCTTTGAGCCGCTTCGCGAAGCGGAGATCCTCGACGAGCTCGCCGCGCAGCGCGGCATGACCGCCAAGCGCGTCATACGCCTCCCGCGAGACCAGAATGTACTGACCGTTCGCGAGCGCGCGGTCCGGCTGCATCGGATCGTTGAGCTCCGCCAGCGTCCCCGACGCATAGAAGATCATGCCGAGAATGAACGGCAGCGTCGCCGCTTCCCAGAACGATCCGAGCTGCTGCGCCGTAACGATCGAAAGGGCGTCGGCCTTGGCCGCAAGCGTGAAGGCCAGTGCCGATGCCGTCCCGGCCGGCGCATGCACGGAGTCGGCATCCGTGAAGAGGAGCCACGCACCGAGCGCGACGCGGGCACCTTGATCCAGCGCCCACGGTTTGCCGACCCACCCTTCGGGCAGCGGCTCACCGCGAACGACTCGCAGCCGCGGATTCTCGCGCGCGAGGCGTTCGAGAATCTGCGGCGTGGCGTCCGTCGACCGGTCGTCGACGACGATCACCTCGGCATCGACGTAGCGCTGTCGCAAGAGCGAACGCACGCAGCCTTCGATCGACCGTTCTTCATTGCGCGCCGGAACGATGATGGAAAGAGGAGGCAGCGGTTCCGATGGCCGCGCGCCCACGAGCGGAACCTCGAACCAGCTCGAGGCGAAGCGAGCCGAGCGCACCGCGAAGGCAAGCGCGACCGCCGCGCTCGCATGCGTCAAGAATCCCACCCGCGCTAGGAGGCGGCTTTGGCGCGGGGTTGCGTCGCAGCGCGTAACTGACCGCACGCCGCTGCGATGTCACGGCCCATCGGCGTGCGCACCGTCGTCGGCACGCCCGCCGCATCGAGAATCGCTTGGAATGCGCGCACGCGCGCCTCGGGCGTGCCGCGCAGCGGCGCGTCCGGCGTCGCATTGTACGGGATCAAGTTGACGTGATAGAGATGGCCGCGCATGAGCCGCGCGAGCGCACGGGCGGAAGCGTCGCCGTCGTTGACGCCCTCGAGCATCACGTACTCGAAGAAGATCTTGCGCCGGGTCTTCGCCGCGTAACCGGCGCACGCGCGCATGAGCTCCGCAAGGGGGTAGCGCTCGTTGACCGGCATGATGCTCGAGCGCTGTGCGTCGGTCGGCGCGTGCAACGAGATTGCGAGATTGACCTGGACGCCTTCGCCCGCGAAGCGTTCGATTTGCGGTACGAGTCCAACCGTCGAGATCGTGATGTGCCGATGTCCGAGACCAAAACCACTGGGATCGTTGAGCAGGCGTACGGCGCCCATCACCGCATCGTAATTATGGAACGGTTCGCCCATGCCCATAAACACGATGTTCGTAATCTTCTTCTCGCGCGTCCGCAGTTCACGAGCGAAGAAACGCGCTTGGTCGAAAATTTCGATCGCGCTCAGATGCCGCGTAAACCCGGCCTGACCCGTCGAGCAGAACGCGCACTTGTAGGCGCACCCGGCCTGACTCGAGATGCACACCGTCGTACGGCCGCCCCAATGCTCCATCAGCACGGCCTCGACTTCGTTGCCGTCGTGAAGACGGAAGAGTCCCTTCGTCGTCTGCGCGTCGTTCGAACGCTGCACCGTCACCGGTGCGACCGATTCGAGTTCGAAGCTTTCGGCGGCGAGCGCCGCACGCAGGTCGCGCGGCAGCACGGTCACGGCCGCCAGATCGTCGACGATCTCTTTGGCAGCAGCACGATAGAGCTGCGCGAGCCGGTAGGGTTTGAGCCCGTGGGCGGCGGCGAAGGCCGCGGCGTCCGCAAATCCCGCACGCTGCGCCTTTTGATCGATCCACAGGTCTTGCGCCGAGGGTGTCACGACACTCAAGTATACAGCATTCCGGTATCTATTGCATCTTCACCGAACGCGACGTTGACATCAACCCTCGAAGAGCGAGGGCTGCGCGGCGGGGTTTTCGTCGGGAGCCGAGGCCGCGGGCGCGTCGAGCTTCGCGCGGACGAGTTTGAGATCGACCCAAACCAGTCGCTTCGTCGCTTCGACTTCGCCGCCGGTCATCCGCAAGATATACGCCGGATGGAACGTCGCGAGCAGCGGGATGCCGCTGGGTCCCTCGAACCACTGGCCGCGCTGCTTCGTAATCGAAAACTTCGGGCCCAGAAACGATTTTGCCGACGGCGCTCCCAAGCAGAGGATCGCGCGCGGCCGCACGACGTCGATCTGCTCGTCGAGATACGGCCGGCAATTCGCCATCTCGTCGTTACCCGGTGCGCGATTACGCAACCGCACCCCGTCGTCGAACGTCGGCCGGCACTTGACGGTATTACAGATGTACACGTCGGCGCGCGGCAAACCGATCGCGAGCAGCATCTTATCGAGCAGCACACCGGCGCGGCCGACGAAGGGCCGGCCCTGCTTGTCTTCAGTCTCGCCGGGACCTTCGCCGACGACCATCAGCGCGGCGCACGGGTCGCCTTCACCGTAAACGCTTTGCGTGCGCGAATGTCCGATCTCGCACTTGCGGCAGCGCTCGACGACCGCCGCTGCGTTGGCCATGCGCTGCTCGCGCGCCGCACGCTCTGCGACGCTCATGCGACGCGTCCGGGCGCCGGCTCCAGCAGCACCGCCTCACCAGAGGCGAGCACGCGCGTCGACCCGTCGCTTTGTTCGCTCGCGTCGAAGTGCAAACGCATGACGCCGTTGGCGCCCCGCCCTTCCGCTTCGCCCAGCAGCGCTGCAAGCGACTCGCTGCGCGCGCGCTCGGCATCGGTGAGGTAGTCGACCGGCGCGAACCCGATGAACGCGCCGATCGAACGAAAGGTCGTGCGCAGAACGTTGCGCGGCGCGACGGCCTCGCCGCGCACGTTGCCCAAGGACGTCACGACCACGAAACCTTCGAGCCGATCGAATGTGACGACCGCTTCGGGCGCGATCATCGCGCCCCACGCAGGCGTCGCGCGCCGAGCGCGAGCGCGCCGACTGCCGCCGCATACAGCAGGTACCGGCCCGCGAGCGCCGCGACCAGCGCCGCATACCACGCACGTCCGTGGTGTTTGATCCAATACTTGCGCCGCGAACTCTGCTTGCGCGCTTCGACATTGTACTGGCCGCGCGCGCTGCCCATGCCTTCGTGTACCGCTTCGCTCGCCGGCACGTACCACGTCTGCCAGCCCGCGGCCGCGGCGCGTTTCGCGAAATCGACTTCCTCGTGGTACAGGAAAAATTGTTCGTCGAACGGACCGATCTGCGCGAGCAACGCGCGCCGGATTGCGAGCGCCGCACCGATCGCGAGGTCGACGCGCCGCTCCGTCGCGTGCGCCCACGCACGCAGTGCAGACCCGTTGGCGAAGCGGCGCAGGGGCGGCCAGTTACCCCACGCGCTCGAGCGCAAGAAGGCACCCGTCCACGTATCGAACTCGCCGCACGATTCGGCGATCGTTCCGTCGCGATTGTAGATCCGGGAGCCCGCGATGCCGCAGCGCGGGTGCGCATCCATAAACGCGACGATCGCAGAGAGGGCACCGGAGCGCAGCTCCGCATCGGGATTGAGCAGAAATGCGTAGCGCGCGCTCGTAACCGCGAACGCGCGGTTGCACGCAGCGCCGAAGCCCAAATTTGCGCCGTTCTCGACGATCGTCACGCGTGCACCGTAGCGTTCGCGCAGAAATTCACGGCTGCCGTCGGTCGACCCGTTGTCGGAGACGACGACGCGCGCAAACGCCGGATCGCGCTGCACTTCGGGCAACGCGAAGACCGAGTCGAGCGCGGTCGCGATCTTCTCCTTATCGTTCCAACACACGACGATCACGTCGACTGCAGGCATCCGCTAGATACCAACCGCAGCGACGCCGCTTTGAACGGCAGCGGCGATCAGACGCTTATCGAGCGACGCAAGCGGCACGTGCAGACGGCCGGCGAGTTCCAAGTATGTAGCATCTTGACGTGCTTCCCGCCCTAAAGGGCGGGGATTCTGCAACACGCCGCTCACGCGGCACGCGGCGCTTCCTGCTTCGTCGACGCTTGCGCATCTCCACAGGCGATCCGGGCCTGTCCGGCCCTTCGGAGAATGTTGATCGCGGCGTTTGTATCCGCGTTGCTCGCGCGTCCGCACGCGACGCACGTGAACGCTGCTTGCGTGAGCCGATTCTCGGCGCTCACATGGCCGCACGCGCTGCACGTCCGCGAGGTATTGCGCGGGTCGACGAGCAGCAGAGTGCCGCCCGTCCACGCGAGCTTATAGCCCAGCTGCCGGCGAAACTCGCCCCAGCCCTGGTCGAGGATCCGGCGATTGAGGCCACTCTTCGCCGCGACGTTCGAGCCTGGATTGGCGACTGTCCCTCTGGCCGCCGCCGTCATATTGGCGACGTTGAAGTTTTCCAGAACGACGAGTGCGTGGTTCTTGCTGATCGTCGCGCTGGCTTTGTGGACTTGATCTTTGCGGATGTTCGCGATGCGCGAGTGCAACTTCGCGATCCGCGCCTTGGCCTTGCGCCAGTTCGCAGAGAATTTCACCTTGCGAGCTAGACGTCGCTGTAGACGCGCAAGACGCCGCTCGTGCTGTTTGAAGGCGTTCACGCCGTCGAAGAACGTGCCGTCAGAGAGCGCCGCGAACCGGGCAACGCCAACGTCGACTCCAATAACGGACCCGGCGTTCTTGTGGGTCCTCTCGTCGACGGCGCGCTCCGTCTGAAACGAGACGTACCAATTGCTGGCCTCGAGGCGGACGGTGACGTTCTTGACTTCGCCCTCGATCTTGCGCCGCGCGGTGCGCTTGCTGACGCGAAACGAGACCCAGCCGATCTTCGGCAGGAAGACACCGCTGCGCTCGACGTTGAAGCCTTGCGGGAACCGGATGCCTTGAGCGTATGCCTTCTTTTTGAAGGTCGGCATCTGGGCGGCGAGATTCGGATCGAACGCCATCTCGTAGGCGCCGGCGAGATCGCGCAGCGTTTGCTGAAGCGGCTGCGAGTGCACGGCACGCAGGAACTCGTGTCGAGTCTTCAAGATCTGCAGCCGTGCGCAGAGCGCCGCATAGGTGAGCGGCAACGGATCGCCTTGATCGTAGCGATACGTGTTCTCGGCCAAGATCGCGTTCCAAACGAAGCGCGAGCAGCCGAGGAACTGCCGAAGCGACGCCTCCTCGACGACGCTTGGTTTAAGACGGAACCGATATCCCTGACGGCGCATCACCTCTCTATTGTACCTTTGGCCGACGGCAGATGCAAAAACGGTTTTCGTACGAGTAGTCAACGCACGCAGCCATAACGCGCCTGCGGGCGCACGCCTTATATCCCCGGCCTGAACGCCGGGCTTTTACGGCGCGTCAGGTAAGGCCGCCAGCGCCATCGACACGTCAAGCACGAAACTCAATATCGACGACCGTATGCGATATAGTCGAAAACGGTCCAGCCTTCGGGATCGGGCTTCACCTCAGCGCGACGCTCGATGATTCGATTGATCGCAGCTCTTGCCGCCTCGCCCGTGTTTCCAGCAATGGGGCGAAGCTCGGCGACCGGGTACCCGTCGCGCACGATCGTTATCGTCTCACCAGCAACGACACGATCGAGCAATTCAGAGAGCGGCGTTGTTGCCTCGACCGTTCCAACCGGCGCTTTTGCCATCACCAAGCCTCCTCGTGAAAATATAGTAACTCAGCGGACAACCGCTTCCAAGCGCGGTCGCTGCTGCAGAAACGGCCAAATAAACTGGTCGACGGCGCCGTCGAGGACCGCCGAGGCGTTACCGGTCTCGACGTTCGTGCGGTGATCCTTGACGAGCGCGTAGGGCTGCAAGACGTACGAGCGGATCTGCGAACCCCACTCGTTGGCGCGCCGCTCGCCGCGCAGCTCGGCGAGCTTGGCTTCGCGTTCTTCGATCTCGCGCTGCACGAGTTGCGAGCGCAGCATCGTCATCGCAACGTCCCGGTTCTGCATCTGCGAGCGCTGCTGTTGCGAGGCAACGATGATGCCGCTCGGCAGATGGATGATGCGGATGGCGGATTCGGTCTTGTTGACGTACTGGCCGCCGGCGCCGCCGGATTTGTACGTCTCGATGCGCAGATCTTCGGGCTTGATCTCGATGGAGGTTTTCTCGTCGCTCGCGATCTCGGGAACGATATCGACCGAAGCGAACGACGTATGCCGGCGGTGCTGCTGATCGAACGGTGAGATGCGCACGAGCCGGTGGACGCCGCGTTCGCTTTCGAGCATACCGTACGCGTTGCGGCCGCGCACGAAGAACGTGACGGATTTGAGGCCCGCTTCTTCGGCCGGCGACTCCTCCGCGACCTCGCTCGAAAAGCCGTGGCCCTCCGCCCAGCGCAGATACATGCGCGCGAGCATCTGCGTCCAATCGGCGGCATCGACCCCGCCTGCGCCCGCGTGAATCGTCACGATCGCGCCGTGCCCGTCGTACTCGCGATCGAAGTTCGCGGCGATCTCGAGTCCCTCGACACGCGCCGTCGCGGCCGCAATCGACGCGTCGGCTTCGTCGTCCGCGCCCACCTCATCACCCAGGATTTCGAGCGTCTCGCGAGCGTCGGTGAGCAGCTGCGCGACGCCGCTGATCTCGTCGACTTCTGCGCGCAAATCGGCGAGTTGCTTCATGATTTTTTGCGCCGCGTCGGCGTCGTTCCAAAACGCCTCGTCGCGCGTGCGGCGATCGAGCTCGGCTACCCTACGCGCTTTGCCTTCGTAGTCAAAGACGCACCTTGAGCGCGCCGAGGCGGTCCTCGAGACGGGCGATGGCGGCCAACTGCGAGTCGGACATGATGGAGGCCTCGTTCGCGCCGCCGCCGGGCACGCCTCCCCCACGAACGCTCATTGATTCTTCGGTGGCGGCTTCAAGAAAAAGATCAGCGGCAGGTTGACGAGCGCGGCGAGCGCGACCCACTTCGAATTGTCCGCGAAGGCGAGCACGGCGGCTTGTTGTTGGGCGAGTGCCGAATAGGCTTGCGCCGGTATCGAGACGCCGATACTCGAGAGCGTATGCTGCGACGTTACACCGGCAACGAGCGAGAGATAACTCGCATAACTATGGTCGTAGATCACGCCCAAAGCCGTCGCGGCCCCCGAACCGCCGAGCAACAGGACCATCTTGAAGATTGCGATGCCTTGCCCGGCCAGCGGTGGCGGCAGCGAGCGAATCGTTACGTTCGCCACCGGCGAGAAGAGGCACGCGAATCCGGCTCCCGAGAGAACGAGCGCGAAGACGAAGGTGCCGAAACTCGAGGAAAAGGTCGTTTGCGCCGCGAGCAGCGCGTAGGAGACCGGGACGCAAACGAAGCCGACGGCCACCGGAATCTTGACGTTGATTTTGTCCGCGTTGACCAGCAGAACGGCGGCGGGCGCGACGATCACGATCGCGACGATGCGCAGCAGCAGCAGCGCACCCGCGGTCGAGGGGGGAAATCCCAAGCCGACGGAAGCGTATTGCAAGAATTCGTTCGCTCCGAAGAGCGGGGCGCCGAGCCCAAAGCCGAGGATGCTGCCGACGGCGAGGTTGCCCGTCTTGAAGAGCGCGAGACGAATGAATGCGCGGTCGCCCAGGCGCAGCTCCCAGAACACGAACGCGATGAATGCGACGACCGCAACGCACGTGTAGCCGACGATCCAGCCACTCCAAAACCAGTCGCGCCGCTCGCCGAACGTCGTAACGAACTGATAGGCGAAGAAGGCGATGAAAACGAGTCCGACTCCGGCCCAGTCGCCGCGGACACGCGTATCGCCGGGGGGTGCATCGAGCAGCATCGCGACGATCACGCCGGCCAAGACCGCGAGCACCGCGTAAAGCGCGAACGCGCCGCGCCAGTAGGCGTGATCGATGAACCAGCCGCCGACGAAGGATCCCGAGGCCGCACCCGAGAGCGAGATGACGGAGAAAATGGAGAACGCGTAGCCGCGATACTTTGGCGGAAAGAGCGTCAGCACGGTCGCGACCGAGCACACGAAAAACGTTCCTTGCGCCACGCCTTCGATGCAGCGCCCGATGATGAATCCGTGCAGCGAGGTCGTCATGCTCAAGTACAGCGACGTCACGCCGAAGAAAATGTGCCCGGCACCGAAAACCGGCCTGCGCCCGAGGCGCCCGATCAGCCACGGCGTCAAAAGAATGACGGTGTAGTAACACGCGTTGTAGCCGATCGTCGTCCAGGAGATTTCGTCGGCCGACGCTCCGAGCGTTCCGCTGACGTAGGTTTGCAAGGAACCATAGACGCCGGCGAATGACTGATCGACGAAAAGTGAAATGAGCGCCGCGACCATGACGAGCAGCTTGCCGACGCTGATGCCCTCGGCAACTTCGGTCCGCAGCTTCGCCTGCACGAGGGCTGCCGGCGATGTCGCTTGGGCGGCGCTCACGCTGCGCGGTCGTTGCTAAAACGGATGAACGCGATAGGGAGCGAGCCCGAACGTCACTGCGGCAGGCGAGTCGCCGTCTTTCAAGCCCTTACGCGGTTACGCGGTCACGCCGTGGCAGCGCTTGAACTTCTTGCCGGAGCCGCACGGGCAGATCTCGTTGCGGCCGACCTTGGCATCGCTCTTCGCGGGACGCTTCGGCTCGGTATCGCCGAGATTGGTGTGCATTTGCCGTTTCGTCTCGCCGGGAACCGGGCCGAGCAGCTTCTGCGCGTAAGCCGGGTCGAGCCGCGCCGCTTGCGCCGGCTCAGCCATCGGCGGTGCGAGCGAGCCATTCGGCAATGCCTCAAAGGCGGGCTGTGGCGCCCCGTTGCCATTGCGATGCCCGTTATTCGCGGCGAGCGCGTCGCCAATGGGCATTTCGGACGGCGGCGCGTTCGGGTCGGTGCGCTCGACGACGACGCGGAACACCGCCTTGATCGCCTCGTCCGCAATGTTGTTCTTGAGATCTTCGAAGATCTCGTAGGCTTCTTTTTCGTACTCGACGCGCGGATCTTTTTGGCCGTAGCCGCGTAGTCCGATGCCCGTCTTGAGCGCGTCCATCACGTACAGATGATCGACCCAGAGCCGGTCGATGATCGGCAGCATGATGTACTGCGACTCGATGACGCGCATGATCTCGGGCCCGAGCTCGGTTTCCTTCGCCTCGTAGGCGGCGAGCGCGAGTTCGTCGAGCCGCTTCTTCATCGCGTCGCGGTCGAGCTTCTCGAGGTCTGCCACCGTGACGCGCTCGCGCACCGGAAAGACGAGTTCGAGTTCGGTTAAAACTTCTTCGAGGTCCCATTCCGAGGGATGCACGTTCTCGGGTGCACTGCGATCCACGGCTTGATCGACTTTTTCGCTCAGCGACTGCAGCATGAAGTCCCGCAGCGATTCGCCGCGCAAGACTTTGCGGCGCTCGTCGTAGATGACTTCGCGCTGCTTGTTCATCACGTCGTCGTATTCGAGAACCTGCTTGCGGATCTCGTAGTTGTGATTCTCGACTTTCGACTGCGCGCGCTCGAAGGAACGTGAGATGATCTTGGCTTCGATCGGCGTTTCATCCGTGAAGCCGACCATGTTCATGATGCCTTGGATGCGCTCGGCACCGAAGAGCCGCATCACCTCGTCCTCGAGCGAGACGTAGAAGCGCGTGGAACCAGGGTCGCCCTGGCGGCCGGCGCGGCCGCGCAACTGATTGTCGATGCGCCGCGACTCGTGCCGCTCCGTGCCGATGATGTGCAGGCCGCCCTGCCCGGCGACGCCTTCGCCGAGCTTGATATCGACGCCGCGTCCCGCCATGTTCGTCGCAATCGTCACGGCAGCGGGCTGGCCCGCGTCTTTGATGATCTCGGCTTCGCGTTCGTGATACTTCGCATTGAGGACTTCGCACTCGACGCCGCGGCGACGCAGGATCGAGGCAAGCCGTTCGCTCTTCTCGATCGAACGCGTGCCCACGAGCACGGGCCGCCCCTTCTCATGCTCGCGCAAGATCTCGTCGACGACCGCCTCGAACTTCGCGTTCTCGCTCTTGTAGACGATGTCGCCTTGATCCGCGCGCGCGACGGCCATATTCGTCGGAATGACCACGACGTCCAGACCGTAGATGTCGCGAAACTCGCGCTCTTCGGTCTTGGCCGTACCCGTCATGCCGGCGAGTTTTTCGTACAGCCGGAAATAATTTTGGAACGTGATCGTCGCGAGCGTTTGATCCTCGCTGCGAACCTTGAGGCCTTCCTTCGCTTCGATCGCTTGATGAATGCCGTCGGAATACCGCCGGCCGTACATGAGCCGCCCGGTGAACTCGTCGACGATGATCACTTCACCATCTTTGACGATGTACTGCTGATCTTTATGAAAGAGGTTCCAGCCTTTGAGGGCGGCGTTGAGCTGGTGCGTGAGTTCGAGGTTGCGTTGATCGTACAGATTTTGAATCCCGAGGATCCGCTCGACTTTCGCAACGCCCTTCTCCGTGATCGGCACCGCGTGCGCTTTTTCATCGACCGTGAAATCTTCGTCTTTGGTCAGGCGCGGTACGATCTGCGCGAACTTCGCGTAGAGCTCCGTTGCGTCTTGACCCTGACCGCTGATGATGAGCGGCGTGCGCGCTTCGTCGATGAGAATCGAATCGACCTCGTCGACGATCGCAAAGTACAGCTCGCGTTGCACCATGTCGCCCAGTTGCCACGCCATGTTGTCGCGCAGGTAGTCGAAGCCCACCTCGTTATTGGTGACGTAGGTGATGTCCGAGTTATACGCGGCACGGCGCTGCTCGGGGGTCAGATCGTGCTGGATGACGCCCACCGAGAGCCCCAGGAAATTGTAGAGCGGCCCCATCCATTCCGCGTCGCGGCGCGCGAGGTAGTCGTTGACGGTGACGACGTGGGCGCCGCGCCCGAGCAGCGCGTTCGCGTAGACGGCGAGCGTACCGACGAGCGTCTTGCCTTCGCCCGTCTTCATCTCGGCGACTTTGCCTTCGTGCAGCACGTGGCCGCCCATGATCTGAACGTCGAAATGACGCATCGCGAGAACGCGCTTGCCGGCCTCGCGGCAGACGGCGAAGACCTCGGGCAACATGGCCTCGAGCGCCTGACGCGCCTCTTCCTTCTCGAGACCCGCCAGACGCGCTTTGAACTCGACAGTCTTGGACTGGAGCGCCGCATCGTCCAGCGCCGAGATTTCCGCTTCGAGCGCGTTCGTGGCCACGGCGGTCCGGCGCAGGCGCGAAATCTCGCGCTCGTTCCCATCGAAGAGTGTTTTCAGGAAGGCCATAGCAATACTAACCCGTTCGGCGGCGTCGCGAGTTTCTCTTCGAGCTTCCGCCCCTGCCATGATTCGGCGCAGCCGAATCGTGGCGCGGCTGGCGCGCAGCGCCAAACGCCACGCGGCTTGGCGCGCAAGCGCCAAACGCCACGGGTTCGCCCGCAGGCGAACCCTGCTACGCAGGCAAAACGATGCTGAAGGTGCTTCCTCGGTTCTCGACCGACTGCACGTCGAGCCGGCCGCCGTGGACGTCGACGATCTTCTTGGCGACGTAGAGGCCGACGCCCGAACCTGCGATGCCGCGCGACCGGGCGTTCGCTGCCCGGCCGAAGCGGACGAAGATGCGCTCGAGGTCGTCCGCCGGAATCCCGATTCCGGTGTCGATCACCTCGAGCCGGACCTCGTCTTCCCCAGCCGCCACCACGATCCGGATCGGGTCGCTCGAATATTTTAGCGCGTTGCCGACCACGTTATCGAGCACGTGCCGCAAGCGCGACCGGTCGAAGGACACGATGACGGATTCCGTCGGCGCGTCAACGACGATCCGGCCCGCGCGGTCCAGTGGCGCAACGGCCTCGCGAACGAACGCCGTGATGTCTTCGTGCAGGCGCTGCAGCGAGAAGCCGGCGCTCTGGGTCGCGGCGAGGGCGAGTGCATCTTCGCTGAGCTTGGCGAGCCGGTGCGTCTGATCGATGATCGTTTGCGCGCTGCGCCGAACAGCCAGGTCCTGCGTCTCGAGCAGCAGCTCCGAGAAACCGGAGATCACCGTCAGCGGGCCCTTGAAGTCGTGCGCGAACATCGCCATGAGATCGTCCTTGAAGGCGTTGCTCTCGGCGAGCTCGCGCGACACGCGCGTCGCCTGCTCGTAAAGCTCGACGTTGCGGATCGCCAACGCCGCAAGCGTGACGAGCGCGTCGATGAGTCGCCCTTCCACACGCTCGAAGGGTTGCGGCCGGGCGACGACGAGCAGCCCGAGCCGCGCATCGATCGCGTCGTCGATGCCCAGGATGAGCCGCCGCGCGACGAAGGAACGGCCCGCGAAGGCGTCACCGAGTGCCGCGTGCGCCGCCGCCTCATCGAGCGGTAAAGCTTCGGGGGGCGGTTCGACGCCTTCCAAGACGGCGTACCCGATGCGCGCGAGGGACCCATCGCGCGCGACATAGACGCCGGTCCGCTGTGCGAGTCCGAGCCGCATGCCCAAGCGACACAGCGCCTCGGCCAGCGGCTCGAGCTCGGTGAAGCCCAGAATCGTTCGCGCGGCGTCGGTCAGGGCCGCGCCTTCCGCGGCATAGCGGCGCAGCTGCTCGAAGGCCAGGGCGCTCGAGAGCGCGAGCGACGCGTGGGCGGCGATCGCGCGGAGATGCTTGACGTCCTCGTCGGCTAGGGGCTCGCGCGCATCTTCGAGCGCGATGATCGCGCGCAACTGACCATCGGTCGCGACCGCGACGAGATCCTCATGGTCTCTACGCGCGACGACGCGCAACCGTAAGACGCCCAAATCGAACTCATCGGTCACCCGCTCCGCCCGCGCACCGGTGACTTCGCTCTGGGCGACGGGTCGCAGCGTGCGTTCCCGGACTTCGTAGGCGACGCACGGACGCCCAAAATCTCGAGAGAGGCCGCGTGCCACGATCGCGAGCATATCGTGCGCTTCGCGAGCGTCGCGCAGCGCGAGCATCGTCCGTTCGAGAATCTCGGCGCGCCGCCGCCGATCGGCTTCGCTCCGCTCGCCGATCAGCGAACCGTCACGTCGCTGCTGGCGCCGGCGCTCCCATCGACGAGGACGGGGCCGACTGCATGTATGTTGCGTTAGAGCTTGACGATCCGTTGTTTCGGCTATTGGCCGCAAGCCCGGCGAAAATCAAAAGTACGATAACGCCCGCCGCAAGGGCGACGAGTGCGAATCGAGCGGCGCCCGACCTCACGAGACCGGGTCCACCCGTGTTGACAATCGGTCTGCTCACAAACGTCCTCCTCACCAAAGCTTTTCCTATGAAGGTCGGCGCGCGCGCCCGGCGCCCCTCTGGATTCGGCCCTACAGGCCGAATCTGTAGCGTTTTGCGGCTTCGCCGCAAAACCGCAAAGCGCTGCTGACTTGCGCTACCTATACCCGCAGGCGTTCGGGATGAATGATCTGCGCGGTCGGGACGCGGCGCATGAGATCGCCAACCGTGACGAATTGGAAACCGGCGGCGCGGAAGCGTGCGACGAGCACGGGCAGCGCGGCAATCGTGTTCATGCGGCCGCTGTGCAGCAGGATGATGTCGGGCGCCGTTGCGTAGCGGCCGACGTGGGCATCGATGACCGCAGGCATGGCGGCGGCTCGCCAATCGCCGGGATCGTCATTCCACAGGATGACGTCGTAGCCGGCGTGCTGCGCGGTCTCGACGGTACGCTCGGTGAAGCGGCCGTGCGGCGGCCGCATCATCGTCACGATCGCCCGATCGTGAACGTAGCGGTGCAAGGTCGCGGCGCCCGCCCGCAGCTCGCCTTCGACCTGCTGCGGATCCAACGCGTCGAAACGGGCCGGATGCGTCTGCGTGTGATTGGCAATCTCATTGCCCGCCGCTGCGATGCGCTGCGCGAGCTGCGGGAAGAGTTCCGTATCGTCGCCGATCAAGAAGAACGTCGCCGGGACGCGCAAATCGTGCAGCACGTCCAGTAAGAGCGGCGTCTGGACGGGATACGGACCGTCGTCGAAGGTCAGCGCGACGAGTCGCGGCCGGCCCGTGCGGTCGCCGGAGACGCGCTCGTGCAGCCACCGGTCGACGTGAGCGAATAAACTCGCTGAAAGTTCGCGGTGCGCGTCGGCGTCGCGCGTGACGATCGCCGGAACGACGGGCGTCGCGAGCAAATGCCGGATTACCAGCGCCAGCACCGCCACGACGGCGAGCAGGGCGAGCGCGGCGATCCGCGCGCGGGACTTCACCGAAGCGTCGAAGCGCTTCCGTCGACGGCGGCATAGTCGCGTCCGACGACGACCGTAACATCGCCCAGTTCGGGTGCGGCCGACGGCGTCGCGGCTTGCGCATGCACCGTCGCGGTCTTGATGGCGAGCGCCGAGCGCACGCGTTCGCCCGCCAGTGGCGATTCCGTCGAGTGGACGCGAATCTCGGTGGCGTCGTGGGTGAAGCTGTCCGCATTCGCGATGGCGTCGATCACGAAGCCGGCTTTACGCAGCGCCTCCGCCACGCGCGCACCTTGACCGCTGATTCCCGAGCCGTTCTGCACGACCACATGCACCTTCGACGGTTCGACTTGCTGCACCAGACGCGCGTCGGGCGAGGGCGAGTCCGGCAAGAGTGGGCTCAAGAACGCCTGCCGTACGAGTTTTGCCTTCGCAACGTCATCCGCGACCAGCACGTCGCCGCAGCACGCCAGGGCCTTATCGGTGGTAAAGGGCACCTGCTGCGTGACGATCTTCGCGGGATCGACGTGCTGGAACGCCCACGCGAGGCTCAGCATCTCTGGCGGCCTGAGGTCCGTGTAAACGTTGCGGCGCACGACGTCGATGAGCGCGTTGATATGAACGAGATCGTTGAATCTATCGTTCTTGAGTCTCGCGATCGCGAGCTTGAGCACTTGATCTTGCCGCTTGATACGGCATGGATCGCTGCACGCGTCGTGCCGGAACCGGCTGTACGAAACCGCCTGCTCGCCGTTCATGTGATACTTCTTGCCGCCGATGAAGTGGATGTGCAGGTGGCCCCAGCTATCGTCGTAGTTCATCGTCTCGTCCGGAACGACGTCGATGCCGCCAATCGCGTCGATGAGTTCTTTCGTCGCATTGATGCGCAACGTGAGATAGCGATCGAAGCCGCCGATGCCCAGGAAATTTGCGACCGCGGCCTCCGACGCCCGTGACGCCGCAGCGTTGTCGCGATAGCCGCTGTACACAGAGTTGATCTTGTCTTCGTGGCCCTTCCACGTGAAATCGGTATCGCGCGGTATCGAAAGAATCGATATCGCGCCACTGGGATTCGCAGTCGTCGGTAAATCGAGCGCGACGGCTTTGATGGTATCGGACCTGGCATTCGTCGAAAACTCTTGGTCTTTGCTATCGTAGTTGTAGTCGATGCCGAGCATCAGCAGCGCGACGCGGTCTTTATTGAAATACGACTGCGGCGCCGGAATGAAATAACCGGAGAAGACTTGGGTCGGGGTCCGCCGTTCGACGAGCGCCTGCGTCACGACGGCGCCCGCGAACATCGCAACCAGCAGCACCACGACCACGAGCGCGCGCGTGGCGAACGTGCGCATCCTAGACTAGACTCCTACCAGCTGCGGCGCGGGCACGAGCTGCCCGTAGAAGTCGAACGCCGTCGCACCGGCGAGCGTGACGTCGCAAAACGTTCCGGGAGTCGCTTCACCTGTGAAGTAGACACCACCGTCGACACCCGGCGCCTCGCCCATCGAGCGGCCGACCCACGCCGACGCGCTGCCGAGAGCGCCGCGCAGCGGGTCGCTGCGGCGTAGCGGCCGCTGCTCCTCCACGAGCACGCGTTCGGTGCGGCCGACGCGCTTGGCCCGGGCCCGCTCGCTTGCGCGACGCTGCGCATCGCGCAGTCGCAGCAGGCGCGCGCGCTGCGTCTTGGCGGGAATTCGCTCGCGCAGCGTCGCCGCGGGCGTGCCGTCTTCGCGGCTATACGTAAAAAAGCCGACGCGGTCGAGCTCGGCGCGGCCGATCCACTCCTCGAGATACGCGACGTGCGCGTCGGTCTCGCCGGGAAAGCCGACGATGAACGTCGAGCGCATCGTCACGCCGGGTATCCGCCGCCGGAACTCCGCGAGGATCTCGAGATAGCGTTCGCCGCTGGAGGGCCGCAGCATCGCGCGCAGCACCTCGGGATGCGCGTGCTGCAAGGGCATGTCGATGTACTTGCAGACTTTGGGCAAGGTCGCGATCGCCTCGATGAGCTCGTCATCGACGGTCGCCGGATAGAGATAGAGCAGGCGAATCCACGCCAGACCTTCGATCGCGTGCAGGTCGCCGAGCAGCTCTGCGAGTCCGCCGCGCCGGGTGCCGCGGTCGCGCCCGTACATCGACGTGTCCTGCGCGATGAGAATCAACTCTCTGGTTCCCGACTCCGCGAGCGCCCGCGCTTCCTTCAAAATCGACTCGCGGCTGCGGCTACGAAACTTGCCCCGCAGTTGCGGGATGATGCAGAACGTGCATGGGTGGTCGCAGCCCTCGGCGACCTTGAGGTACGCCGTCGCGCGCGGCGTCGTGATCAGGCGCGGCAGGAAATCGTGCTCGGGCTCCGCTTCGAACGCGAGCCGGATCGGCGCGCGACCGGCGCGCGCCTCGTCGAGCACGTCGACGATCGACGCGTACGCGCCCGTACCCACGACGCCGTCGATCTCGGGAACCAGCGAGCGCAACTCCTCACCGAAGCGTTGCGAGAGGCAGCCGGCCACGATCAACTGCTGCCCCGGCTTCTTTTGTGCCGCGTGCAACAAGATCGTGTCGGTCGATTCGGCCTTGGCGGGATCGATGAACGCGCACGTGTTGATGACGATCGCCTCGGCATCGGCAGCCTCGGGAACGAGTTCCCAGCCGGCGCCGCCGAGCTTGCCGATCATTACCTCGGAGTCGACGAGATTCTTCGCGCAGCCGAGCGAAACGAAAGCGACGCGATTTGTAAGAGCGGTCACGACCCGCGAAGCTTCGCCACAGCGCCGTTCAGTTCCGTGGCGCCGCAGCGGCTCTCACCGATAATTCACAAATTGGAGCGGGACGTCGATGTCCAGACCCCGCAGGAGCGTCTGTGCCTTCTGCAGGTCGTCCTTGCTTTTGCCGGAGACGCGGAGCTGCTCGTCCTGGTACTGCGTCGTAACCTTGAGCTTGGCGCTTTTGATCGCGTCGACCAAGGGCCGCGACTTGTCTTTGGCGATGCCGCTCTTGACCGTCACGACCTGCCGCACGGCGTTGCCCGCGGCCGGCTCCACTTTGCCGAACTCGAATGCTTTGAGCGAAATGTTCCGCTTATTGGCCCGGCTCTGTAGGATATCGACGACATTCTTGAGCTTGAGCTCGTCGTCGGTCGTGATGGTGATCGTCTTGTCGGTATGGTCGACCGTCGTCTTGGAATTCTTGAAGTCGAAGCGGCCCTCGATCTCTTTGCGCGTCTGATTGAGCGCGTTATCGAGCTCCTGCGCGTCGACGCGCGAGACGACATCGAATGAAAAGTCTGCCACTTATTCCTCGGCCAGAGTAATCGAGCGCTCGACGACGTTACCGGCGGGCCCCATCGCGCCGAGCTCTTTTCCATTGACCCTGAGCTCGACGGCACCGGCATTCCCCGCCCGAACATCGGCGAGCCGGCCGTGAAACGCTTTGCGCGTTCCGGCCGGAAACGTGCCGATGAGCTCGCGATTGCCGTCGACGCTCACGGAGAGCCAAGATTTTTCCGTGAGGCGCACTTCGAGCGTTTCGCCGGCGGCCGCGGGGGCTTGCTTTGCCGCGTGCTTCGGGCGTGACGAGAGGGTGACGCCCGGTGCCGTGGGCGAGGCCACGCCGACCTCCGCACGCGAAGCGCGCTCGCCCGGCAATTGGAAGAGGTTGTAGCCGACGAACCCGACGAGAACCGCAGCGGCGACGGCGGTGAGCCAAAGCCAGGGCGAGGGACGGCCGCGGCGCAACCGCGTCCTGACCGCCTGCGCCTCCAGCGCGACCGGCGCCGCTGCCGGAGCCCGCCCGTGGAACGCGTTGAACCGCTCGACCGCGGCTTCGCCGTCGAGGCCGAGAAACCGGGCGTAGACGCGGATGAAACCGCGCGCGTAGACCGGCGCCGCAATGGCGGACCACTCTTCCTCTTCGATGCCTTGGAGATACACGGAGCGAATATGGATCTGCTCCGACACATCCGACAACGAGAGATGGCGCGCCTCACGAGCGGCGCGAAACTCATCTCCGAGTCCTGGCATGGCACTTTGTGTTTGCGCCGCCGGTAGGTTATCCTGGTGCGAATGGCCCAATCACGCGTCCCGCCGGCGCGGGTAGTCGCAGCGATGAGCGGCGGCGTCGACTCCGCCGTTGCGGCCGGCTTGCTGCGCGAGCGCGGCTACGACGTCGTCGGCGTCACGATGAAAATGTACGCGCCGACGAAGCCGGCCGCGGCCAAGTCGTGTTGCGGTGCCGAGGATTTCGACGACGCACGCCGGAGCGCCGCGCTGCTCGGGATCCCGCACTACGTACTCGATTTCCAGGAGGCGTTTCGCTCGAACGTCGTCGAGCGCTTCGCCCTAGACTATCGTTCCGGGCGCACGCCCAACCCATGCGTCGCGTGCAATAACTTCGTCAAGCTCGGCACGCTGCGCCGTTTCGCCGACCGTATCGGCGCGCGCTACGTCGCAACCGGCCACTACGCGCGACTCGAACACGGGCCCCAGGGTCCACACCTCTTCCGCGGCGACGCCGACAAGGACCAGTCGTACGCGCTCGCACAGCTCGCGCCCGCGCAGCTCGCGGGGCTGCTGCTTCCCCTAGGCACGTCGACGAAGGTGCAGACGCGCGCGCATGCCGCTCGGCTCGGCCTGCCGGTGCAGGACAAGCCGGATTCACAAGACATCTGCTTCGTCGAAGGCGGCGATTATCGGGACGTCCTCGAACGGACGCGACCCGTTACGGAAGCGACGGGCGCCGTCGTCACGGTCGGCGGCGAGCGCGTCGGCGCGCACGCCGGCATTTCGCAGTACACGGTCGGGCAACGCCGCCGGCTACCGGCAACGCACTTCAACGACGGGCCGCGTTACGTGACGCACATCGATGCTGCGACCAACACGATCGTTATCGGCCGCGAAGACGAGCTCTTCGCACACGCGCTCGTGGCCGATGCGGTCAACCTCATTCGCCCGGAGCGTTTTGCAGACGGCCCGCTGCGCGTCCGCGCGATGACCCGCTACCGCTCGCCGCTCAACGCTGCAGTCGCAACCCTCGCCCGAGACGCCGCAACCCTGCGCCTCGACTTCGAGTCGCCCGAGCGCGCGGTTGCGCCGGGACAACTCGTCGTGCTTTACGATGAAAGCAGTGAAGTGCTCGGCGCGGCCACCATTCTCGAAGCGCAGTAGAGCACCGGACGGACCGGAAGTTGCCTTCCTCTTCGAGAAGGGCCGTCTGGGCATCCCGCATCGACACTCGCAAAGCCGCCGGAACAGCAAGCACTGAACACTCGAATCGTCGCGATCCTAATGACCGCGCTCGTCTTTATGGCGCGCCCTGCCGGAGCGCAGCCCGTTCCGCAGCCTTCGAGATCGGCGTCACCCGTGGCACCGCCGGCAGCGCCGGCCCCGCCCGTGGCTTCAACATCGCCTGCAGCCCCGCCGCCGCCGGTACCTTCCGCACCCCAAGCCCCACCGGCGGCTCCGGCACGGCTGGAGCCACTGCCGGCCGCCGGAGTCATCCCGGCGAGCATCACGCTCGACGTTACCGGGATGCCCACTGCGGACCCGACGTTTCTCGAAGCCCAGATACGTGCGGCTTTAGACCGCGCGATTCGGCCGACGCTTCATCCCGGTTCCGGGGTCAACTACGGCCCCTTCGTTCCGTGGCCGTTGCTTCCACTTGCGTCCGGCGCACGCGCCGCCGTGAACGTCACCGTAACGATCTTGGGTGACGCGGCAACCGTCCCCGCGACCGGAACCACCATGGTGGTCCTCGAGCACGTTCCCGTCGCGCCGCTGGCCCCCTCGGTTCTGTTCTTGAGCGACGATCCCGAGTATCTGCGCAGCGAGGGTCTCATCTTTCGGGGAACCGTGCCGGCCAATCGCGCGGCGCGGCTCTACTACTATCATTCCGACATCGGCATACCGCGCGATCTCGACATCGTCGTGACCGCGAGCGCTGCATCGCGCGTCCAGATCGTTTCCTCGGCAGCGGGACCGGATCTCGACGTGATGAGCGTCGGCCACGTCGTGTCGCGCGACTTCCTGCAGTTCGTGCAGGCCAATGAGGGAAGCGTCGTCGACATCGTCCCGGGCAAACCGTTCATCGTCCGGCATGCGCTGCTCTTGCAAGATGAACTCGCCGCCGGTGCCGTCGATTTCCACGTATTGAGCGGGGCGGTCGACGTGTCGGTCATTGCATCGCCGGCCGGCGGTCGTCCGGAGGCCTATCTGGCCGGCCCGCGCGTTGCATTCGACGGACGCGGGCGCCACGGCGTGTTCGACCTCGACGGCTACGGTCCGATCGCGGCGACGTATACCGTCGGCGGCCCCGACGTGGCGGTGAAGTATGGGGGCCGCGTCCCGACGCCGCGCAACGTCGACGACAACGATCCAGGCCGGGATTACGGCGATTACGGCATCATCCACCGGATCACGTTTACGCTCGCGAATCCGACCGACGTCGCGCACAACGTCTACTTCTACGAGAAGCCGCTGGGAGGGCCGGTACGCAGCAGTTTCTTTGTCGACGGAGCGTACAAGGAACTCGGTTGCGTTCGCACGCCGCAGCAGTATTGGCTCGCGACGTATCAACTCGCACCGCACTCGACCGGGGCGTCGACGACCGTGACGATGACGGACGGTGGCTCGTTCTATCCGCTGGAGGTTGGGGTGACCGAGACGCCGCCACAAACGTACGAGCCCTCGGACGACCCAGCGGATAGCTGTCCCGCAACGGGGACGCGGCCGACCGACTCCACCGCATCGAAATGAGCGGCGGCCGCGCGATCCAAAAAGCAGAAGAGATTTTCGCCGCGGATACAGTAGTCGAACGGCAGCGCAGCCGTCGCCTGAAAGAGATTCCGGCTCGTACCGCGCCAAGGAAGCATCCAGTCGTGCAGCTCGATGATCAGCAAGTCGATCCGTCGCAGCCAGTCGGTGTTCGCTTTAAAGATCTCGTCCTCGGCGCCTTCGACGTCGATTTTAACGATGAGCGGACCCGGCGCGTGCACCTGTTCGATCAGCGCTGGAAGCGTGACACCCGGAACGATGGAGACGGGTGAATCGGCGCCGTCGAGCTGCGCGGTGCGGAAAGCCCAGCCCTGGCCCGCGTGGCCTGCGACGACCGCCACATCGCGGCTCGAACTCCAGATGGCGGCCTGTACGCAGCGCACGTTCGGCAAGTCGCGCACGTTGTGTCGCAACAAAGTGAAATTGCCCGCTTCGGGTTCGACCGCGACGATCTGCGCGCCGGGGAATTCCGTCGCGAACCACACGACCGAGCAGCCGACATTCGCACCGCAGTCGACGATTGCAGGCGCTCCGGCCGTCGCCCGCGCTCGCAACCGGCCCGCTTGCAGAAACGACTGCAAAGCATAGCCCCGGTCGATGAAGATCTGAGAGAACGTCGCCACGTCGCTGTTGCTCGCCGTCGCACGCAAGTGCAGCGTGCGATTGCCCTCCGGTAACGGGATGTCGACGAACGTGCGACGCGTGAGCCGGCTCTATTCGATCCGCCAACAGACACGTAGTCCGCGCAACCAGCCATAGCGGGCGCAGAATCGCCCGACTTCCCGAATTCGGCCGCCGAGCCGAACGAACGATAACCACGGCTTCGCACGCTCAGCCGGCAATTGCGAGCGCCATCTCCGGCCGCAAATTCCAGTACGTATCGCGGACGACCGGCCGGAAACCCGCACCGGCGACGATCTCTTCGAGTTGTTTGCGCGTTGCCTCGTTCGTCGAACCCGCCAGCGTCACGACGCGCTCTTCGAGGATCGTGCCGCCCATGTCGTCGCAGCCGTAGAAGAGCGCGAGCTGACCCATCTTCAGTCCCGGCGTGAGCCACGACGCTTGCAAGTGCGCGAAGTTGTCGAGATAGAGCCGTGAAACCGCGAGCACGCGCAGATAATCGAGTCCGGTCGACTCCTTCCCGCGCAGCGGTGTCTTGAATGGCACGTAGTACCACGGGATAAAAGCCGTAAAGCCACCCGTCTCATCTTGCAGGCGGCGCATCACGTCGAGATGCTCGATGCGTTCGGCCACGGTCTCAACGGAACCGAACATCATCGTTGCCGTCGTCGGCATCTCGAGGAGCTGCGCTTCACGCATGATGCCCAGCCACGCATCGGGCGTGATCTTGCGCGCGCTGATACGCTTGCGCACGCGTTCGACTAAGATTTCGGCGCCGGCACCGGGCAGCGACTTCAGACCGGCCTCTTTGAGACACGCGAGGATCTCGCGTGTCGGCAAACCCTCTACCTTCGCGAGTCCGTTGATTTCGGAAACCGAGAGCGAGTGGATGTCGACGTGCGGAAACTCTGAGCGCACGCGCCGGAAGAGCCGCTCGAACCACTCGAGCCGCAGCTCCGGATTGACGCCGCCCTGAATCATGATCTGCGTCGCGCCTTGATCGGCCGCCCACTTCACGCGCGCGATCACGTCGTCGTGGGACATCGTGTAACCCTCGCCGTGCTTTTCGGGACGGAAGAACGCGCAAAACGAGCAGTGGACGTTGCAGACGTTCGTGTAGTTGATCGTCGTATCGATGACGTACGTGACGTCGCGCGTGGGATAGAGCGCCATGCGCCGATGATGCGCGGCTGCGCCCAGCTCGTGCAGCGGTGCATCTTCGTAGAGCCGCACGCCTTCATCAACCGTCAGCCGTCCACCGAGCGCGGCCTTCTCGAGTAAAGCGCTAAGCGACATGGAGCACCTCCGGTTCGACCGAGGGCATGTGCGATATCGCCCCCAGCGCGTGCAACTCTTCGCAATAACGCGCGAGCCCCGTGCGCGCGCGTGCATCGAATGAGAAGTTGAGCGTCTCGTAATATGCGGCGTAGAAGCCGGCGGGACGCTCACGCGTCGCCTGCGCCGCCGCGACGACGCGGTCCATGTTGTCGGCACCCCAGCGCTGCGCCGCGACGAGCGCATCCGTTGCGGCGCTCACGTCGCCCGGGTGACGCAACAGGACGTCGCGTCGCACCGCCCACACGGCGAAGACCATGTCGAGGCCGGTCCACGCGTGCCAGTGCGAGCCCAGATCGTGCACGTGCGCCGGTGTGAACGTCTGCTGCGCGTCGATCGCACGATCGCCGATGAGCAGCGCAGGTTCGCCGCGCGCCGCGACGGCGAACGGATCGGCGCTCTCGACGAATATGGCGCGCACGCCGTAGCGTCGTTCGAGGAGCACCCGCAGCAAATTGCGGCCGCTCGCGGACTCGCGCGTAACGGCAATTGTCGCGCCATCGAGTTCGCCGAGCGGTCTGCGGCTCACGCACACGACCGACCACACGTCCCGCCGCGAACCGATGCACAACTCCGGCAGCAGCGCGTACATGTCCGCGTGCAAGGCCCACGCAAACGCGCTGATGGGACTCAGATCGAGCCGCCCATCGAGCAGCATCGCGTTGAGATTCGCCGGCACGTCGGCGATGAGCGGACCCGGATAACGGACGGTGCCTGCATCGAAGGCGGTATAGATCGGCAGATCGTTCGTATAGATGATCCGCCCGGAGCGCAGCATCTAGCGAGCGGCGACCGTGAACGACGCGGCCCGATCGCTGCGCGGCGCGCGTACGACGCCCGTCTCGCCGTCTTCGGGCTTCCAACCCAGCGCAAATTCGTCGTAGGTCGAGTTCCGCCGCACCGCGGTGTAACCGGCTTCTTCGATGAGGCGGCGGAACTCGCGGTCGTCCACGTACTGCCCCGACGCCGTACCGGCGCTATGATAGATGCGCTCCTCGTCCGTCGAGCCGTGCGTGCCGTCCATGTCGTCGGCGCCGAACTGCAACGCGACTTGGCAGACCTTTAAGCCCTGAATCATCCAATACGCTTTGATGTGATCGAAGTTGTCGAGCATCAAGCGCGCGGTCGCGAACATGCGAATGTCGTCGAGGCCGCTCGTCCAGCCGTGCTCCGAGAGTTCGTTGCCGTCGGGATGGAACGCGAGGGGGATAAACGCGTTGAAGCCGGGCGAGCGCTGCTGCGATTCGCGCAGCATGATCAGATGCTCGACGCGCTCCTCGAGCGTCTCGATCGTACCGTAGAGCATCGTCGCGTTCGACGCGACGCCGTGACGGTGCGCGACTTCGTGGATCTCGAGCCAGTGCGCCGCGTCGACCTTGTTCGGACAGACTGCTTTGCGAAAACGTTCGCTGAAGACTTCGGCGCCGCCGCCGTTGATATTGTCGAGGCCCGCTTCGCATAGCGAGCCCATGATTTCGTCGTAGGAAAGGCGATGACGGCGCGCCATGTAATCGATCTCGGCTGCCGTGAAGAGCGAGAGCTGCACGTGCGGCAGCGCTTCTTTGAAGCGGCGCATCAGCGGCAACCAGTAATCGAGCGTGAGTTGCTTGGGATCGTGGCCGCCCACGATGTGGAGTTGATTGAAGTTGCTCCCGGTCTCGAGGGCCTTGGCGAAGACCTCGTCCGCCGGCATGCGCACGGCGCGGTCGCGCTCTTTGGCTTCATCGACGGCGAACGAGCAGAAGCGGCAGTTCGCGTAACAGATATTCGTCGAATTGATGTAGCGGTTGAGCACGTAAAAGACTTTGCCCGCGCTCTTGCGTTCCTTCGCAGCTTTGGCCAGCCGCCCGAGCGTGTGGATATCTTGCGTCTGCAGGAGCGCGACGCCGTCGGCCTTGTCGAGCGAGAGGCCCGCGTCGAGCTTGCGCTCGATCGCCCGGAGCGCGGGGTCGAATACGAATGTCACGGAAGGGCAGAACCTCGTAGCGTTGGCAAACCTTATGTTTAGACTAAGCCCTCGGAGTTACCGTCTCAAAGGACTTCCCTCAGGCCGCCAGCGGCGACTTTAGTCGCTCGAAGCCGAGTAACCGGTCGGGGATGACGGCGATTCCCAGTTCAAGGATCGCCGCGCCGAGCAGATACCCGCCCAAAACGTCCGTCGCGTAGTGCGCGCCGAGCGCGAGGCGTGACCAGCCGATCGCCGCGCTCAAGGCGAACAAACTCGCCACGAGCAGCGTGCGCGCCCCGACCGGCAGCGTCGAGCGAAGGGTCACGTACGCCCAAAAACCGAAGAATACGAGCGAATTCGTGGCATGCCCGCTGGCATACGAGTAGCTCGTCTCGTGCGTCACGCGCCAGTGCGCCGGCCGTGGCCGATGGAAGACGAGCTTGAACGCGTCGCTCGTTACCTCGGCCACGATCAGCAGCGCCACCGCGCTCACGGCGCGGCCGAGCCACGCGCGCCGGGCGAATCCCGCAATAAGAACCGCGGCACACTCGGTCGCGTACGGTGGAAATCGGCCGAGATACGTCAAGGCCGCCGCCAGCGGCGTCGCCGCCCCGAAGAGCGCACCCGCGGCCAGGTCGATACCGGCCGGGGCATGCGGCGAGACCGTCCATCCGAGCCACAGGTAGATGAGGAAGAGCACGCCGGCGGCTGCGATACCGACGATGCGACTCGCGAGCCCGGCGCCGGCAGTCACCAAATGCTGCGCACCTCGGGATAGCCGCGCATCGCCTCGTCAGGTGTCACGATGACGAGACCGCGTGCGATGCTCTGCGAGATGATCGCGCGATCGAAAGGATCACGGTGGCGTAGCGGCAGCGTTGCGAGCGGAGCGAGGTCTTCGTCGCGGAGGGCGAGCGACGTGATTTCGTGCGCGTGCTGTAAGATCTCCACGAAGCGCGCCACGGGTTCGGGCAGCGCGAGTTTGCCCGTCGCCGTCTTAACGTAGAGTTCCCACACGTTAATGACGCTCATGAACAACCGATTCTCGCCGTCCGCAAGTACGCGCCGGGCCTCGTTTGAAAGCCGCGGCGAGCCGGCATCGAGATAAATGAGGGTCGCCGTGTCGAGAAAAACGTCGATCGACTAGTTTCCTTCGAACGCGTCGAGCAGATCGTCAGGTAGCGGATCGAAGAAACTGTCGGGGATCGCCCAGCCCGGATGGGTTGGGAGAAGCGGTCGCTCGCGCCGCTGATGCTCTCCCCCAAGCGGGCGGATTTCGGCCACCGGAACGTTTCGCTCACAGATGACGACCGTCTCGCCGGCTTTTACGCGTTTGAGGTACTTCGAAAAGTGCGCTTTCGCTTCGGCAACGTTCACCCGCGAGATGATCACATCGGACTTCACGATGTAATCATGTTAGCCGATCCTAGCGGAATTGTCACCCGGTAGGGCTTTGCTACGCACCCTGTGCGAACAAATCGGTTTGGTCCGACTTCCCGAGGCGGTCCGCAATCGTTTCGAGTTCGCCGAGCCCGATGTTGATGCGCCGCGGCTTCGTGCCCTCGTGCGGTCCGACGATGCCGAAGTCTTCGAGTTGCTTCATCACGCGCACCGCTCGCGGATGGCCGATCGAGAAGCGTTGCTGCAGCTGCGCCGTCGATGCGAAGTCGCTCTCGATGATGAAGCGCGCGGCGTCGTAACAGAGCGGATCGACGTCGCGCTTCGCTTTTTCGTCGTCTTCGATCGGCACGACGTCGACGTCGAGCAAGTTTTCAGGCCGCGCCTGCGTCGCCCAGAATTCGACGAGCCGGAACACCTCGTTGCCCGTGATCAGGGCGCCCTGCGAACGAATCGGCTTCGGCGCATCGATCGGCAAGAAGAGCATGTCGCCGCGCCCGAGCAGCCGTTCCGCGCCCGCCATGTCGATGATCGTCCGCGAGTCGACCTGCGAGCTGACCGCGAAGGCGATGCGCGAAGGAATGTTGGCCTTGATGATGCCCGTGATGACGTCGACGGAGGGCCGCTGCGTCGCGACGACGAGATGGATCCCCGTCGCGCGCGCGAGCTGCGCGAGCCGGCAGATCGTCGTCTCGACTCTCGCGGGCGCGATGAGCATCAGGTCGGCGAGTTCGTCGATGATGATAACGACGTAGGGTAACTTCTCTTCCGGAAACTTCGCGTTGTATTCCTCGATCTTACGCACGCCCGCTTTCGCGAAGCGTTCGTACCGGCCGTCCATCTCCTTGGTCATCTCGAAGAGCGCGCCCGCCGCCAGCCGCGCATCGGTGATAACGTCTTTGATGAGATGCGGAATGCCGTTGTAGACGGTCAACTCGACGCGCTTGGGATCGATGAAGAGCATCTGGACTTGGTCGGGCGTCGCCGAGACGAGCAGCGACGCGATGATCGTATTGAGGCAGACGCTCTTGCCGCTGCCCGTCGCGCCGGCGACGAGCAGGTGCGGCATCTTGCCGAGATCGCCGAAGACGGGGCGCCCCGTAATATCCTTGCCGAGCGCCATGTGCAGCGGGGGGACGGTCCCCCGCTGCGGCAGCGCGTCGAAGATCTCGCGGATCGCCACGATCGACGTTTGGGCGTTGGGCACTTCGATACCGACGGCGGACTTGCCGGGAATCGGCGCTTCGATGCGCACCGACGTCGCAGCGAGCGCGAGCGCGATGTCGTCGGCGAGTGCCGAGATCCGCGAGATCTTGACGCCGCGCTCCGGTTTGAGTTCGTAGCGGGTGATCGAGGGTCCGCGCTGCACGTGCGTGACCTTGGCGCCGACCCCGAACGATGCGAGCGTATCTTCGAGCAGATGCGAGCGGTGCGAGTCGTCGATGATCTGCGCCTGCGGCGGATCGAAGATATCGAGATTCGGCAGCGCGTACGTGCGCTTTGCCGGATCCGCGGACACGGCGTTGCTCGGTAGAACGGTTACCGCTTGGATGCTGGAATCTGCCGCGTCGTCGTCGTCTTCGTCTTCGTCTTCGTCTTCGTCATCGTAGTCGTCGTCGTCATCCGCGCCATCTGCGTCCTCGCCCGGGTCGTCGAGATCGTCCTCGTCGTCGAGCTCGTCATCCTCGAGATCGTCCTCTTCTTCCGCGTCCGCGAGGAGATCTTGCATGATGAACGTCCGCGCATCGATGGGCGCGATCGTGGCGAGCGTCGCGGTCGTAACGGTCCGCGTCGCGGCGTTTGGAGCGGGGACTTTCGCCGTCGGCTTCCCGATCTGCGGCATGATGGCCGGAAGATGAAATGCCTCGCGTAGCGAGGCGGGACCCGGCGGCTTTGCATCCGCGGGAGCGGGCGAGCGCGGCGCGGTCGTTATCCGAGACTGCCATGCGCCCATCAGAAGTGCACGCAGACGGGCCGCCGCGACGACGAGGGTGCCGATGACACGCTTCACGTTCACGTTGCCGATCCAAACCGTTACCGCGACCGCGAACAGAACGAGCACGAGACTCGCGCCCGCCGAACCGACGAGAACCCGCAGGCCATCTTGCAGCAGCCGCCCGAACGCGCCGCCGCTGCGGCCTGCGAAGGCGTCGATGATGAGGAAGTACGAGAGCGACGCGAAGCCCAGCGTCGCGATGAGGCGCGGCACGTTGATCTCGAGAAAGATGATGCCCGCGACAATCGCGACGACGATAGGCACGAGCCATGCGACGGCACCGAACGCCACGACGAGTGCATGCGCTGCGCTCGCGCCGACTGCGCCTGAATGCGTGGGGGCCGCGAGCGCGACGGCAAGCAGCATCGCGATGCCGAGCGCCGCGATGCCTGCGATTTCGAGGTTGAGCCGCATACGCATCGCCGCTCGAGTCTTGCGCCGGACGCGTGACATTGCACGTGACCTTATCTCGCACCGGGCCGCACACCTGTTCGCGACGCGCTCCGTGGCATGCGCAGCGCAGGCCTCGCAGGCTCGTAGCGCGGACTGTGCGTGGCCATGCCGACTGACACGATCGTCGTTCTCGAAGGAGACGAAACCGGACAAGAACTGCTCGTCGAAGCATTACGCGTGCTCGACCCCGAGGTCATCCGCTTCGAACTGGGTCTCGAACGCTACGATCTGTCGCTGCAACGTCGCCGCGAGACGAAGAACGCCATCGTGCACGAAGCGGCGCTCGCGATGAAACGAACGGGCCTCGGCCTCAAGGCGGCGACGATCACGCCCGAGTTAAAGGGCGACGTCGGCTCGCCCAATGCTATCCTGCGACGCGAGATCGACGGTAAGGTGATCCTGCGGACCGGGCGTCGCTTGCCAGGCGTGCGTCCCGTCGCGGGCATCCACTCGCCGATCTCGATCGTGCGCATGGCAGTCGGCGACGCGTACGGCGCGACCGAGTGGCGCGAAAGCGGCGAGGACGGCGACGAGATCGCCTTTCGCACCGAGCGCATCTCGCGCAGCGTCTGCCGCATCGTTTCGGAGTATGCGTTCTTCCAAGCGCGCAAGACACGTTCGAAAGTTTTCGGCGGCCCGAAGTACACGGTGAGCCCGGTGTACGAGGGACTTCTCAAGGAAGAGATGGATGCCGCCGCCGCGCGCTATCCCGACGTCGTCTACGAGCCGCAGCTCATCGATGCGACGTACGCACTCTTGATCTCGACCTCGGGCGACCCGATGGTCATCCCGTCGCTCAACCGCGACGGCGATTGTCTCTCGGATCTCGTCATGCAGCTGTTCGGATCGATCGCCGGTGCCGAAAGCGTCGTGCTGGCCTTCGACGACGCACTCAAGCCCAATTGCGTGATGGCGGAGGCACCGCACGGGACCGCGCCACGGCTGCTGGGCAAGAACGTCGCGAACCCGATGGCGATGATCCTCGCCGAGGCCGCGCTGCTCGGGCACGTCCGGGACCCGCTCGCCGCGAGCGCCTCCCGTGCGATCTACGAGTCGGTCCTCGAAACCGTCTACGGCGGCACCGCCACGAGCGACCTCGGCGGCCACGCCTCGACAACCGAATTCACCTCGGCCGTCATCGCGAAAGTGCGTTCGAAACTCGACGTCTGGGCGATGCTGTGAGGCGTCTTACGCGGCGATCAGTGCGACGCCGGTCGCTGCGAATGCGACGCCTACCCATTGGATCGGCGTCAAGGTTTCGCGCAGGATGATGCGCGCGAGAAAGACCGTGCTCGCCGGATAAAGCGACGTCAGGACCGCGACGATCGCGAGCAGCCCGTAGCGCGTCGAGGTGACGTAGAGGACGTTCGCGCTCATGTCGAGCGCCCCGGCGAGCAAGATGAGCCGCAGCGACCCGGGCGCGGGCCGTAGCGACTCGCGCCGCAGGAGAGCATAACCGACCAGCAGCGTGACCGACGTCGCGCGCACGATTGCGAGCAAGGTGAAGCCCGCGTCCGGATGGCCGCGCGCGAGCATCACGTAGAGAAGACCGATGCCGGCCCCGGAGAGCAGCGCGAGTACCAGGCCCGGTTCGGTGAGCGAGATGCCCCTGGTTTCGGCGTTCGCGGAAACCAGGGAGACCGCGACGAAAGCAAACGCAACCCCGACGATTCCAAGGACCGGCGGCCGATCGCCCGCCGCAAAGCCGACGATGACCGGCACGCTCGCGCTGACGACGGCCGTGATCGGCGAGACGACGCCCATGCGTCCGACGGCGAGCGCCGCGTAAAGCGCCACGATTCCGACGCTCCCGCCGACGCCGCCGAGGACGCCCCAGACGACGTCGCTCGCATAGAAACGGCCAGGCGACGCGCTCCAGGCGATGGCGAGCACGACGACGCCCGCGAGCTGCGAGAGCACGACGACTGCGACCGCCGGCGTCCGCCGGCTGGCGAAACCGCCCGCGAAATCGGCGGCGCCGTAGACGGCGGCGGCGGCGAGCGCGAGAAAAATCGCCACCTTAGCGGCCCGCCGGATCGAGCGCATCGCGCAAACCGTCGCCGAGCAGATTGAAGCCGAGCACGAGCGCGGTGATGGAGAGGCCGGGAAAGAGCAACGCCCACGGCGCCGAGATCCAATAGTCGCGCGCGTCGTTGAGCATCGCGCCCCATTCCGGCGCGGGCGGACGCGCCCCGAGCCCGAGATACGAGAGCCCGGCCGCCTCGAGTTCCGCGGTCGCGATGCCGAGCGTCGCCTGCACGAGCAGCGGCGCGAGAATGTTCGGTAAGACGTGTCGCGCGACGATCGGTAGCGCGCGCGAACCGAGCGCGCGCGCCGCTTCGACGTACTCGAGCTCGCTCACGGCGAGGACCGACGCGCGGGCCAGCCGGGCATACTGCGGAATGTAGACGATGCCGACGGCGAGCATGAGATTGGTGATGCTCGGACCCAGAATCGTCGTAATCGCGATCGCGAGAATGATGGAGGGAAACGCGAGCATCACGTCCATCGCGCCCATGAGGAATGCGTCGACGCGCCCTTTTGCATAGCCGGCCGTCGTGCCGATCGTGGTGCCGAGCGTGATCGCGAGCCCGACGGCCACGAAGCCGATCGTGATCGAAATGCGCGCCCCGTAGACGATGCGCGCGAAGACGTCGCGCCCGAGCTTGTCGGTGCCCATGAGGTGCTGCGCGTTCGGCGCGACTGCTTGCTGCGCGAAGTCGGGGGCGATCGGATCGTGCGGAGCGAGCAGCGGCGCGAAGAGCGCGGCGAGCACGATCGTCGCCACGATCGCCGCGCCGGCGATAGCCCCGGGCGCGCGGCGAAAGCGGCGCCACGTATCGGCCGCGAAAGAGCGTTGTCCGCGATCGGCCTCATCGGACGCGGCCAGAACCGCGCTCGGAATCGGCTGGATCAGACGGGAAAAGGTCTAGGAGCGCGCACGCTGCCAGTAGTGCTCCGGCGTAGCTGCCGTTCCTCGTTGGGGTGACCAAAAGAAAAGAGCCGCCTCGTTATGAGACGGCTCTTTCCATTCGGATGCGAGGTTAGATGTGCACGTTGAGGTTGACGTACAACTCGAATGGCAACGGTGAGCCGGCGCTAACCGACTGCAACGCGCCTCCGAGTACCGGCGTATACGACTGTGCTGCATACGGTTGAACGAAGTCGCCCGGGTTGTAGGAATTGGCAACGTACGTTCCAGCCTGAGAGTAGGCGCAGCCGAGATTGCCCGTGCCCCACGGGACATTCGAACCGCCGAAGCAGCGATTGAAGATGTTGGCAGCGATCACGTTGAGCCCAACTTTCTTATTGAAGTCGTAGTTGATGCTCAAATTTGTTGCCAACAGATTCGGCTGGACGTATTCGCCGACGCCGTCGAAGTGCTTGGTCTGGGGATTCGGGATCGGGATCACGTTCACGCACGTCGATGCGTCGTAAGGAGAACCCGCACCCGGACCGTTCGCATAACGCGGATCGCCGGCAACACTGGCGCCTGCAAGCACGCCGGTGCACGTATCCGGCGCGACGCCCTGCGCGACGAGCGGCGAGCCGTACCGCGATCCGCCCTGAAACTGAACGGAGGGCGATATGGTCCAGGGGCCCTTCTTATACTGCACGATCAGGTTCGCGACGTGCGGCACGATATAGCTCGTTGCGTTCCCGGCAAAGCCGACTTGAAGCCCTTGGTTGTAAGGAAAGTACGCAGCATTGGGATCCAACGTACCGAACGGCTGTGAATTCCAATACGGGTTCGCGACCGAACCGGCAGCGCACGCGGGCGCGGCCGTACCATCCGTGTTGTAACAAGGCGACGCGGCGGCTCCGCCAAAGGTTGGCCCGCACAGCTTCGACTTGGGATTGGTCGCGCAGAACTTCGTGTAGCCGTTGTACTGCTGAATACCCGCGTTAGCGCCCGCTACGAACGAACCGCCGTTCGGAAACACCTTGTACTTCGACGTCGCGTAAGTAAAGGTGTAAGCGAGCTGGAAGGCGAGGCCGTCACGCGCGAAGTTGCCCTTGGTAAACGCGAATTCCGCACCTTCCGTTTTCCGATTGAGACCATTGATGTTTGCGATGAAATTGGTCTTGGGATCGACGAGGATCGAGATGAACTCGTCCGTGGTCTGACGATAGAACGGCGAGACGCTGAACTGGATGTCCGCCTTCGGGATCGCATGTTCGATCGAAAAGTCGGTGTTGTACGAAATTTCGGGACTTACCGAGCGTGCGTAACTCGCGAAGCCGAAATTCGTGAAGAACGGCGTGCTCGGCACGGCGGGGGTAATGTTCGTCGCATCGACCGCCGAAGTCTCGGATGGTTGCGTGAAGCGCCCATACGAGGCGCGTAAGACGGTGTTGGGGTCGACCGCGTACGTCAAGCCGATGCGCGGCGAGAAGATGTGCGCGTAATCCTCGCGCACGGGACCAGCCGCCGAGAGCGCGGCATTCGCGAAGCCGGCCGGGCAGGGCGTCCCCACGGCGATGGTTTTGACGTTTGTCCCCTGTACGCAATGGCCCGCGTTGTAGCTGTTGACCAGGAGCTGATTTCCCGGATTGTTTTCGTCGAGCAGGTTGTAGGTGAAGTCTTCGAAGCGGAGTGAGGCCTGCACCGTCAACTTATCGGTTGGTTTGATGATGTCGGAGAGCGACGCATTGGTGAAGGCCGGCCGGACGAGATTGAGGCCGCCGACGGCACCGTTTCCGATGCTGAAGTACTCGCAGGGCGCACCGCCACAGGATAGGCCACCCTCCGTGCCAAGAACGGGACTGCCCTTGCTCGGCGTAAGGGCGCCCCCGCCCGGGACGTATCTTGCCGGCGCGTTGTTGACCTTCGCGCGAACACCCGTGCACCCGGTTATGGCGCCGCCTGCATCGTAGCAGCCGCCCGTGGGATTGGCCGAGCTCACGAGATAGGCGGTCGTAGATTGGTTGCCGGCGAACGTGTTGTTGTAGCGGCTCGAGTTCGTGTACGAGTAGCCGCCCGCAAGCGTGAGTAGATTCTGCGGGTTGATCTGGTCGGCAGCGACCAAACCGACACCGCTCGTATGCGCGGAAATCAAGTAGTCGGTTGGGAATGCGCCGACGTAGTTTTGCACGGCGCCGACGATACCGTTATCGATCCGGTCGGAGTAATTCGAATACGCGTAGGCCCGCGCGTAGGCGTTCGAGCTAAAATTGCGCTGGTATTGGATTTTTCCAATCGCAAAGCCCGTCGTCTCACTGTCGCGTTGGTTGAACGGAACGGCGCCGCCCAACTGCTGGATGCCCGAATTCGAACCGGCGAAGTTAACGTTCTTGATCTGGGAGAGATTCGCGGTCGTCAACTTGCTGTACAGCGGACCGGTGTAGAGCGTCTGGTTGAAATAGGTAGGCGTCGTTGCCGGCGCGCAAGCGACTGCCACCCCGCCCGCGGTCGGGCACCCATTCATTGCATCGGCCGGCACCGAGGAGAAGTTGGGAATTGCTCCGTTGTTTACGGTTCCGTTGATGACATCGCCGAGCGACCCGTTGAAGTCGCCGAACGCGCTGTTGGGCGTGTTGTAGGTTTCGCCCGTGTTGTAGAGGAGCTGGATGTCGTCCTTGAGTCCGTCGTGCGGGTGAGGCACGGCGATGTGCAGATTGACGACGCCTTCACGGTCGGCGATCGACGGGACGCTGGAGAAGTACAGCGGCGCCGTCGCATACCCATTGGGTCCCAGCGGAAGGCCGCCGAGAAGCGATGCGTTTGGCCCATTGGCGTAACAGCCGACAGTGGGATGCGCCGTACCGCAGCCGGCCGCGACGTAATTGATCGTCGAGCCGTAGATGCCCGTGTAGCCGGCACCATCGAATTGATCGACGTAGCGATTTTGCTGGTTGTAACCCAAGAACCCGAAATAGTAGGTGAAATTGCGGTTCGAGGTCGCACCGCCGTACTCGGCGCTGAACTTATGGTAGTAGCCGGGCGCGCCGACCCCAAAGTTCACGTTGCCGAAGCCGGGATAGGTTCCGGTGCGAATCACTTGATTGACGAAGCCGGCCAGGCCGTTAGCCTGCGCGTCGACCGGCTGGTTACCGGTATACACCTGAACTTCGGCATTACCGATGTTCGAAAGCGGCGAACCGGCGTACTGGTCGAAGGCGCGATTGATCGGAACGCCGTCGACTTCGTTGCCGGTTTGCGTGTAGTCGCCACCGCGCAGATTGATCGACTGTCCCCAGCCGCCGGAGTCGCTGAGAGGCACGAAGACACCCGGCGCGGACTGGATCGCCGAATAGGCGGAGTTGAGATTATTGCCGCCGCCCAGCGGTGCCGCCGCGGCCTGCTGCGCCGGCGTAATACTGTAAACGTCGGACGTGATGCCCGATTTCACCAAACTGCCGGCGCCGCGCGCCGTCGTCCGGCCGATCGTACGCAATTGATGCTGCGTCGTGATCGCAACACTCTGCGTGTTGTCGGCCACGATCGTAACGCCGGAGTCGGAGGTCGGCTCGTAGCTCGCCTTCTCGACGGAGATGGTGTACGTGTCCGGCGCGAGAGAAAGAAACGCGAAGTGGCCGCTTGCGTCGGTCGTCGTTTTGGCGACTTGCGACGGGCTCGCGGCCGTGACACTCGCGCCGGCGATCGGTTGCTTCGTGGTCGGGTCCGTCACCGTACCGGTGAGGCCGCCCGTGGTGCCGGCCAGAACCAAAGTTCCCTGGCCGAGCAGCATCGAGAGGACGACGAAACAAGCGATGACCGCAAGCACGAACCGGTGTTTGTGCATGAGGCTCCATTCTATATGGGAAGAACGCACGCCGAAAGAACGGCGACGTTGCGCCCGTCATTCTTCTTGCTGACATCCACTCCTGTTAATCTGCCATAATGCTTCGTTTAAGCTTAGTCTCCGCGACTGCTTACTTGGCCGGCCGGTGGCTGCGCAAACGTGTAAGCGATTGTTCGCTATGCTGGCCGATCAAGGTCTCGAATAAGCCGCAAGCGCTTTCGTGAAAAGGAAAAGGAGCCGCGCATTATTATGCGAGGCTCCCTTGTTATCAGGGATGGTGGCCGGGTGCGTCAGATTTTGACGCGCGCGTCCACGAAAACCGAGAACGGATACTTGATCGAGGTGCTATTCGTATTGAAGACGCCGTAGCTGCGCTCGTACGGATACTGCAGCGCGGGCGCTATGTTCGCTCCGGGATTGTACGTATTGCCGACCGGCGCGTACGTGTTGCCGGCATCCACGAGGCCGTACGAGCAGACCTGGCTGCCGCCATTCGTCCACGCCTCTTGTGAACCGCCGAAGCAGTTGTTGATGATGTTCGCGAACGTCGCCACGAGCGTCACGTTCTTCGTCGCTGCGTACGAGAGTTGCAGGTTCGTCACGAAGTTGGTCGGGTTGACGAAATCGCCGATGCCGTCGAAGCGCTTCGTGTACGGATTGGGAATCGCGCCGAGCGTATTACAGGCGGTGGCGTCGAAGCCAAGGCCGCCCGCGGAGCCATACGGGTAGCGCGGATCGCCGGCCGTCCCCTTGCCCAGACTCGCCGTGCAGGTCGCCGGATCGATGCCGATCACGCTTTCCGGTACGCCATAGCGCTGGCCGGCGGAGAGTTGGAACGATGGGGTGATCGCGAGCTTACCCTTTTTGTACTGCAGGATCGTCGTGACCGTGTACGGCGTGAGATACGAGTCCGCCGCCGAGCCGATCGGTCCCGTTATGAGCGTGAAGGGTACGTACTTGCCGTTGGGGTCGACCAAGCCTTGGACCGGCGCATCGTAATATGGGTTGGCGATGGTGTTCGCGCCGCATGCCGACGGCGCGCCCGGCGTAGCGGTCGTTCCAATCGTGAAGCACGGCGACGCGTTCGTTGTGCCGCCCTTGGGACAGCGGGCATCCGTCGGGTGCGTACCGCAGAACGACGTGTAGCCGTTGTAGTGTTGGATATCGTTGTTGATGCCGGTGAAAACGGTCGTGCCATTCGAGAAGGTGTTGTACTGCGCGAACGCATTCGTGTACGTGAACGCCATTTGTGCCGCAAAACCGTCACGGCCGAAATCGCCTTTATTGAGCTGGAACTCGACGCCTCTGGACGTGAGGCGGTCGGCGTTGAGGCCCGAGACGAAGCCCGACGCTTGATCCAAGAAGAAGTTCTGAATCTGATCTTGCGTGTACCGCAAGAACGGCGTCACCTTGAACGATACGTCCGAGTTGTGGAAGCGGTGCTCGAGTGAGATATCGTAGTTGTTCGAGACCTCCGGCGTGATGCGGTGCGCCGGCGTCGTGAAGCCGAATTTGTAGAACGACGATCCAAGGAGCGAGTACGGTGAGTTCTGTTGGAGCGTATCGTACTGTTCGAACGCCGTGTTCGGCGCCTGTGAGTAGCGGCCATAGCTTGCCCGCACGACCGTTTCCGGCGTCAACGAATACGTCGCGCCGATCCGCGGCTGGAAGACGGGATACGAGTTGACCTGCGACGGGATGTTTTGCAGGTTCGGTGTCGTATAGGCGGCCGCGGCGGAATCGGCCGTCGCGCAGCCGGCCGTTAACGAGATGCCAAGGGAGTCCTTCGTTACGACATTGCCACCGGGATCAACGCAATTCGTGCGATTGAAGCTGTTGAAGAACAGCGTCCGGGCCGGCGTCGCGGTCGTGTTCGAGCCTTGGAACTGATAGAGGTCGTAGCGCAAGCCGAGATTGACCGTCAGCTTATCGGTCGGCTTATACGTGTCGGTGAGCGAAGCCGAGGTAAAGTTCGGCTTCACCGTATTGTACGTCGCCCACTGGCCGTTTTCCACGGCGAAATACTGGCAAGGACCAGTGCCGCACGTGAAGCCGTTCAGATTGGGGACGGGTTTAACGTTCGGCTGTCCCGCGTTATAGACTTGCGATAACGAGATAGCCGTCGCACTGGGATGCCTCGCGAACGTGTTACAGTCGGCCATCGCGGCGACGTTACCGGTCACTGGATTTCCCGTCGCCGGGTCGGTCTGAACGTTGTAGCAGATGCCGCTCGTGGGATTGTTGGCGTCGACGGCCTCGGCGAAGAAGCCGCGCGGAGCGACGGAGTTACGGAACTGCGAGTTGTTGTCGCGCAGCGTGGTAGCGGTGGTGTAGGAACCTTGCAATTGCAGAAGGTGTTGCGGATTGATCTGATCGGCGAGCGTGCCGCTCACGCCGCGGGAATGCGCGGAGAGTTCGTAATCGCTGCTGACTGCATCGAGCGGCGCGCCGATATTAAAATACGTGTTGTTCGCAAAGTTCGGCCCGTTCTGCAGCCAGTTCGAGTAGTCGGTATAGCCGTAGATACGGAAGTACGCGTTGGAGCCGAAGTTCTTCTGGTACTGCAGCTTGATGATCGACTGATTGTTTTGATAGGTGTCGCGATTGTCGGGTGGGATCGGCGCGCCAAAGGTCCGGCTCTGCACGCTATTGGGAAAGAGCGAGGGCCGCACGAGTGAAGCGTAGTTGCTCGGTAAGGCCGCTCCAAGCGGCCCATTGTACTGATACGCATCCGGGTACGTCGGGATACCGGCGCCTTGGGCTGCGAGGATCGTGTTCAAGCCAACATCGTTAGCGGAGCTGAAGAACGCCGACTCCAAGTAATTATTGAGATAAAGCAGCTGGATATCGTCTTTGATGCCGCTCTTGTGCGGAATGCCGATGTGCAAGTTCACGACCGTGTCGCGATTGGCGATTGAAGCCGGATTTCCGAGCTCGAATGCCGCGTTAACAACCTGTCCGAACGGCGCACCGTCGGCCGTGGTGGGCGTTCCCGCTGCTATACCAGCGATATTACCGTACGCGCGCAAACCTTGACCGTTGCCTTGATCGACGTAGCGGAAGTCTTGGTTGTAGCCGCCCAAGCCGACATAGTACGAGAAATTCCGGTCTTGTGTGGCGCCGCCGAATTCGATGCTGCCCTTGTGATAGAACGCCGGGCCGCCGACACTGATGTCGGCCTGGGCGAAGCCGGGGTAGGTGCCCGAGCGGATCACCTGGTTGATGAAGCCGGCAAGACCCTGGCCCTCGGCGTTCGCGGGGGCAGCGCCGGTGTAGACCTGGAGCTCTTGCTGACCGAGCGACGACGCCGTTCCGGCCGGATAGTTATCGAAAGACCGATTGACCGGCACGCCGTCGACTTCGTAGCCGACCTGATCGTAGTCGCCGCCGCGGATGTGAATGGTTTGGAAGTAGCCGGCCTGATTCGCCGGCACATAGGCGCCCGGTACCGTCGCGATGGCGGAATACGCGTTATTGAGACCGCCGCCGCCGCCGACACCGCTAAATTTGTCCTGTTGCAGCGCGTTGACCGAATACACGTCGGCCGTCGTTCCCGGCGCAACGAGCTCGTTGCGCGAGCGCACGCTGACTTGGCCGATCTTGCGTAAGGCGACCGTTTCCGTCAGGTTGATCGTCCGATCTTGGTCGGCGATCACGTTGACGCCGGGCTGCGAGACGCTCTGAAAGCCTTGTTTCTCAGCCGAAACCGTATACGAATCGGGCGCAAGCGAGGCGAACGTAAAGTGTCCGCCGCCGTCCGTAAGGGCCGAGACCGTTTGCGAGGGACTGGAGACGGTCACTTTCGCCCCGGCGACGGGCGCTTTGGTGTCGGGATTAGTGACGACACCGCTCAAAGAGCCTGTCGTGCCGGCCAGCGCGACGGAGCCTTGAGCGAGCATCGCGAGTAGCGGAATCACGGCGAGAAACGTGCGTAGACTGCGACCGGACCTTCGCGGCCATGAGTGAAGGTAGTGCATAAATAGACCTTTCGCACAAGCGGAAAGCGGCGGAACTTCTTTCAGTTTACGGCCCCGCGTCAGCGTCTATCCCATGCAAAAATGGCAGATAAACGGCGTTGGAGCCGTGGAGTCCCTGGCATTTCCCTAAGGAAAGCTTAAGCCCTTTTGAGAAAAATGTCCATTGGGACGTAAGCGACCGTAAGCGCTGAGCGTGATCCCGGCCATACGCGGCGGTCGCTCATCACGGCGCAAGCGTCGGCCGTCGCGTGTGGAAATCGGTGCGCGCTTGGTAGCCGCGCGCAATCTGCGTGAGCTTGGCTTCGCAGAATGGGCGTCCCAGCAGCGACAATCCGGTCGGCAGGCCGTTCTCCCCGAAGCCGTTCGGTACACCGATCGCGGGCACGCCGGTCAGGTTGCCCGACGAAATGAGGTCTACGGCGCCTGGATATTTCGGATACGCCTTATCGAATGGCAGCGCGATTGGATATGCCACGGTCGGCAGCGTCGGAGCGACAATAGCGTCGTAGCCATCGAAGGCTTCTGCGAGGGCGTCGACCATCAAGGTGCGCCGGCGCAGCGCATCGATGTAATCGATCGCCGGCGTCGCGTAGCCGATGTAGCCGCCGGTGCGGTCGGCGACGGCCTGCAGTTCGCGCGACCGTCCGCTCTCGATGAGATCGCGAAACGCCGCAGCGCCTTCGGCAGCGACGATCGTTCCGACGGCGGCGCCGTACGGTAGATCGGGTAGCGCGACCTCGCGCGCGATATCGCAGAACTGCGCGAGAACCGCCAGCGACGTCTCGAAATTCCGCTTGACCGCCGGCATCGTCTTCTGTGTTGCTTTCGCGATGAGGCCGATACGCGGACGGCGCCGCGCAACCGGAAACGGGCGATCGACGGCGGTCCGATCGTTCGAATCCGCACCGGCGATGACGCGTAGTACGACTTCGGCATCGCGGGCGCTGCGCGCCAGCGGCCCGAGCTTGTCGAGCGTCCAGCAGAGTGCCATCGCACCGTGACGGCTCACGCGGCCATAGGTGGGCCGCAAGCCGGTAACGCCGCAGCTCGTTGCCGGAAAGAGAATCGATCCGGAGGTTTCGGAACCGATCGCGAAGCCGACGAGCCCCGCGCTGACTGCCGCACCGGAACCGCTCGAAGAGCCGCCACTCCAGAACGCGCGGTTCCAGGGCGTGCGACCGGGTCCCGTAAACGACGCGTCGGCATCGTTGTAGCCGAAGCCGCCCGCGAGTTCGACCATCGCGAGCTTCGCAAGCAGTACTGCACCCGCAGCGGAGAGACGGTTTACGACCGTCGCATCGTAAGTGAAGATCTGGCGGCGGTACGGCGCCGCACCCCAGGTCGTGGGAGCGCCCTTAGCCGCAAGCAGATCTTTGATGCCGTAGGGAATACCGTGCAGCGGCCCGCGAACGCGTCCGGCGGCGCGCTCGCGATCCGCGCGCTTCGCCTCGCTTCGCGCGCGCTCGGGCATCAGGGTCACGACGGCGTTATACGAAGGACCGTATTTCTCGAGCCGTGCCAGGTAGATGTCGGTCAGTTCGCGCGACGAAATCCGGCGATCCGTCAGTAGCTTCTGTAGCGCGACGACATCCGCAAACGCAATGTCGCCATCGGTCATTCGCGTGCCGTAAAGATGGTGACCGGCCCATCAGCATTGCGTAACCGCCTCTTCTTGGGATTGAGCGGCGCCGCAGCTTTGGCATTGTCGTCGATGCCGCGCGCGATCGTCGCGACCTCGTCGTCGGTAAGCTTCGGATCGAATCGCCGATATGCCGCGGCGAGCACGAGCGCAGCGGCTGAAGGGCCTTTTGCGCGCTTCGCGGGCTCGTTCGCGCCGACTTCACGCGTAACCGCTGCGGCAAAGAAACTCGCCGCACAGAGCGACGAGAGAAACGTTCGACGATCGCGCATCGCTCGCGTTTTTACGAGCCGCCGAGCACGACCTTCGTGCGCTTTAGCTGTGAGGAGCTAGAAACGGATCCGCGTCAAGCCGGATGCCGGGAAGTGCCGCAAGCTCGAACGTATCGCCGTACGTCAGCTCACGCCGCTCCGCATAAGCGAGATCACCCGGTATCGAAAAGGCTATGACGCAATTGCGGCCGATATCCGCTACGAGATAGTCGCGGATCCCGCGCGAAGCGTAGAGCCGCTGCTTACGTCCGAGATCGAAGACGGACGACGTATCCGCGACTTCGACGAGCGCCAGAATCTCTTGCCGGGAATCGAGGCCGCGCGCATAGTAGTCGCGTGGCGCGAGGATCGCCACGTCCGGTTGCGGCTCCGAGCGGCGGTCGAGGGGAAACGAGCCCTGCGGTACCACGAACGCCCGGTCGCCGAGCGCCAGTGTTAAATAATGCGCAATGATCGCGTGCAAAGCCCAATGGCGGTTGCCGTTCGGAGCCATCTCGATCAGCTCACCGTCGATAAGCTCGACGCGTTCTTCGGGGCCGAATATTCCGGCCTCGGCCATCCGGTGGTACTCTTCGACCGTAAACGGTCTGCGCTTATATTCCGTCGCCATCTCACTCATGCCACAATACCGCCTCTCGACTTGCGCATCGTAACCGAATTGTTACGGCGCCGCTATCGGAAGTTGCCTCGCAGTGCTCCGCGAACCGTCGCGTGGCTCGGACAGAGCAATCATGCTGCTCCGTGCTGCTTGTTCGAAGCCAAAAACAGGTCGAAGCGGAGCCCGTGCTCCTTGCCGATGTGAGCGACGGCCTCCCATTCCTCCGGATCCGTGCTCAGCATCTCGATACCGACGACCTCATTATAAGCATCGAGATCGACGATGACCTCGCCATTAGCGTGACTTTCGGTGTTAGCAACAGGCATCTTGGTGAAACGCAAATAGGCAGGATCACCAACGTTCCCGCTCCACTCAATTTCCTTTAATTCGCGAACCATTCTCAACGCGAGACCTCCGCAGTAACGGTCCAGACATAATATTCGTCGGTACTTAGGACATGGAACGTGACACGTATCCCCCGGCCCGAGATCGACTTGTAGCGATTTCGCCGTCCACTTTTGGCAGGCAACTCCGTCTCGTAATTTCTCAGAACTTCCTCGACATCGGCGTCGGTTATGCTTCGCTCGACCTGACGACTGCGGGCGTGCGCATGGTACTGAACCTCAATTTGTAGTCTGGTGTCTCCTGCAAAGCCCGAAACGCCTAGACTTCCATCACCACGGGAATGACGATCGGTTTGCGGCGCGTTTTTTCGTAGATCGTCTTGGCGAGGCCCTGACGGATATGTTCCTTGAGCACCGCGACGTCGCGAATGCCTTGCGCCGAACAGCCGCCGACGATGTCGGCGACGCGGCGTTCGAGGTCGGCGATGACGTTCTGCGACTCGGGTGTATAGAAGACACCGCGCGTCACGAGATCGGGTCCGGCTACGACGCGGGCGCCGTCGCTATCGACCGTCACCACGACCATCATGATGCCGTCATTGGAGAGGTGGCGGCGGTCGCGCAGAATCGCCTCGCCCACGTCGCCGACGCCACTGCCGTCGACCATCACGTTGCCGCCGTAGGTCTTGCCGACTTTCTCGGCGCCTTTGGCCGTGAACTCGACGACGTCGCCGTTCTCGATCGTGAAGCAGTTCTCGGGCGCGACACCCGTTTTTTGCGCGAGTCCGGAGTGCGTCACGAGCATGCGAAACTCGCCATGAATCGGCACGAAATACTTCGGCCGCACGAGGTTGAGCATCAACAAGAGTTCTTCTTGCGACGCGTGCCCGGAAACGTGTGCGGTCCCGCGCTGCGTTCCGTGGATAACGGTCGCGCCGAGACGATACAGGTTATTGATCGTTTTGGAAACCGACTTCTCATTGCCCGGGATCGGTGTGGCGCTGATGACGACGGTGTCGCCCACCTCGATCTTGAGGCGGGGATGATCCCGAACCGCCATGCGCGAGAGCGCCGACATCGGCTCACCCTGCGAGCCAGTCGTGATCACGACGACTTCGCTCGGGGCATAATTATCGATTTGATCGAGCCGAATCATGCGGTCCAGCGGCAATTTGAGATAACCCAGTTCGCTCGAATACTTTACGACGTTCTCCAGCGACCGGCCGAGCAGCGCGATGCGGCGGTTGAAGTGGATCGCTTGATCGATGACCTGCTGCACGCGCGGCACGTTCGAGGCAAACGACGTCACGATGATGCGCCCGGGCGCGCGCGCGAAGATGTTGGCGAACGCTTCTCCGACGACGCGCTCCGAAGGTGTGTGTCCCGGCCGCTCCGCATTCGTCGAATCGGAGAGCATGCACAATACGCCTTCGTCGCCGATGCCGGCGATCGCCGCGAAATCGGCAGGCTTGCCGTCAATCGGTGTCTGATCGAATTTGAAGTCGCCCGTGTGGAAAAACGTTCCGAGTTCGGTCGTGATCGCAAGCGCGCACGCACCCGCGAGGCTGTGATTGATATGGATGAACTCCGTATCGATCCCGCCGTAACGCACGCGCTCGCCGGGTTTGACCGGCAAGAACTGCTTGTCGCTGAACTTGTGATCGCGCATCTTCGCGCGGATGAGTGCCAGGGAGAGCGACGTCGCGACGACCGGTACGTCGAACTCGCGCAAGAGATACGGGATTCCACCGATATGGTCTTCGTGGCCGTGCGTGACGAGCAGCGCCCTGAACTTATCGCGACGCTCTCGTAGGTACGAGAAGTCGTTGATGACGACGTCGACGCCGAGCATCGTCTCGTCGGGAAACATCAGACCGCAGTCGACGACCACGAGATCGTCGCGAGTCTCGATGACGGTCATGTTACGCCCGATCTCACCACAACCGCCGAGCGGAACAACCCGTACGTACGGTTCATCCGGCGGATGCGCGATCACGAGCGGTACGGGTGCTCCGCTGCGGCCGTTCTGGTGATTCAAAAAAGACGTCTTTCCTACTGAAGCGGTACCGGTCGATGGGTTCCGGTTTCGCCACAGCGGCGAGTTGTTCGGGCCCGCATCCCCTTGCCGCCCGAGTCGCGCGGCGCGATATGGCCTCTCGGGAGGCTATAACATGCTCTTTGGCGTTTTCGTTACGGTCGCGGTCTTGACTCTTTCTCCGACGCCGCCGGCCGCCCGGCCGTCGCCGGCTCCGAGCGTCGTCCGACGGCACCGTGACGACGCGCTGCAGCTCCCGCCGACCGACCCGAACGCGTTGTACTCGCTGCGAGCGCGGAAACGCTTCGCGGCGTACCTGCGCTTCCGGCTGCTCGAGCTGCGGGAAGAACATCTGGCGCGGGCGGCCGACGCAATCGAGCGCCGCATCCCGATCTCGCAACTTCTCCAGGGACCCTGAGCCCGGCTCCGGCCGCCTCGCGAAGCATTGGCGCGTAGCGGCGCGAAGGCCGCGGCAGTGAGATCGACCCTGGAGCCCGAGGCCGAGCCCGCTCGCGACCCGCGAGCGCGGCTCGTGGTTTTACGCGACATCCTCGTTTCGCCCGGGCGCGCATACGCCGCAATTCTGGAGACGCGCTCCTGGCTTCCCGCCTATCTCCTCGTGGTCGCGAGCGGGCTCGCCGGTCTCGCGCTCAGCGCCGAAGCGCTCACGCACGTGGCGCTGCTCACGCAGCACGCGGACCCGAGCTCGCACCTGGGACCGCACGAAGTGAAGACCGCAACGCAAACGTTCCTCACCAACAGCGCGCTCTTCGAAGTCGTCCAGCCGCTGCTCGCCTGGGGCGTGACGGCGATGGCGTTCAGTTCGGTCGCGCGCTTCAAGGGTCACACGATCCCCTACCGTGCGTTTTTCGCGCTCGCCGCGGTTTGCTCGCTACCCGAGGCACTCGGCAATCTGCTCGACGGCATCGGCATTCGTCTCCACGACGCGACGGCGTTTCCATCGCTCAAGGCGCTCGCCGTCGCCGTCCCCGATAACCTCGCAGTCTTCGCGTCGCCCGGGAACGATCGCGAAGTCGTCTTTCTCTCATCCTTCGGCATCTTCGAAATCTGGTCGGCCGTTTTGCTCGCGTACGGCTTCGTGGCGTTTGCGAAGGTTCGCCCGGTAACGGCGCTCGCGGTCGCATTCGCGCTCGATATTTTCTTTTCGCTGATCTTCAACAATCCGTAAGTGCAAACGAGGTGACGATGCGAAGCGCTGGTCCTCTCGTCGCCGTAGTGGGCACGTTCGCGTTCGCATTTTTGAACGTAACCCAGGTCGCACTCGCCGACCCTGCGCCGCCCACGCCACCGCCCGTCTACACGTTTCGCGGCGCACCGGGTGATCGGCCCATCGAGCGCTTCGATGCGTACGGAACCGTCGTCTACGCACTCGAGCACGCCCCTTCGCTGCTCACGCAGCGCGCCACCATCCTGAGCGACAACCTCAGCTTCACGCGCGATCGCGCGGCGCAGTATCCGACGCTTGGCGGCCAATTGCAAAACCAGCTTTCGAAGTCGTCCAACGTCAACGGCAACCTCGCGCAGTTCGGCCTTACCCCCGCCAATAATTTCTCGCAGAATACCGCGCAGTTGCAAACGTCGTATAACCTTTTCAACGGCGGAGCGCAACTCACGACGCAGCAAGCCAGACGCGTGGTCGACGCTGCCAAGTTCGAGCTGCGCCGCCTCGAAGAGCAGCTCGCGATCACCGTCTCCAATGCGTTCTACACCCTTGCGGCGCAGCGCGAGGTCGTCGTCCTGGACGAAAACGACGTTCGCTACCAGCAGGCCTTACTCGATAACGCGCGCGCGAGCGAGCGCGTCGGCCGCGTCGCAGGCGTCGACGTTCTGCGCGCGCAGGTGCAGGTCGCGCGCAGCGAGTCGGCACTCGTGCAAGCGCGCGTCGACGAACAGAACGCGCGCGAGGCGCTCGCCGTACAGATCGCCGCACCGGCGGGTTCACCCTTCGACGTTCCCGAGACCGTCCCCGAACCACCCGCGCCCAAGAACAGCGCGCGGGAGCTCGGTACGATCGCGAAGCTCAACCGGCCCGAAATTCTCGAAGCGAAGGCGAGCTTCGAGGCTTCCAAGCTCGGCGACGCCGTCGTCGACAACGACTTGCGGCCGGTCGTGCAAGTGGGTGGCTCGTTCGGCTCGCAAGTCTCACCGACGTCCCTCGTGCAACAACAGCAGGCGATCGACGCGCAAAATGCATTGGCGCTCGCGAGCTATCAAACGCAAAAGCAACTCTTCCCCGGCGTGCCGCTGCCGCCGCCCGTGCCGATCCCGCCGGTCGATCGCAATCGTCCGGGCTTCTGGCAGTTCAACGTGACGTCGACCTTTGCGGTCCCGCTCTACGATTTCGGAGCGCGTGCCGCCGCGCACCACGCCGCGCGCGCGCAGATCGAGGCGGCCCTCGCGCAACTCTACAACGCCTACGACGCAGTGCAGGCCGACGTGAGCGCCGCGCAGCGCAATCTCGAATCGGCCGCGACGAAGCTCGCGCTCGCGAAGCAAAGCGCCGCGCTCGGCCGAGAAACGGCGCGCATCGCGCAGCTTCAGTATAAGAACGGCCTCATTTCATTTTCCGACGCTTCGCAGACCGAACAAACGGCACTCTCGGCGGAGAACGACCTGGTCGGGGCGCGCGTCACCTACGTCACGGCCCTCATCCGACTGCGCGTCGCGCTCGCGCCGCCGGACACGGCCGCCGCAGCGGATCTGCGCGGCCTATGAGTCGCCGCACGACGCTGCTCACGTTCGCCGCCATCGCGCTCGCCATCATCGTCGGTTCGATCGCGGCGCGTCGCGGCGGCCATCCGACTCCGGTGCGCGAGGTTGTCGTGCACTATGCGACGTTCCGCACGAAACTGCCCGAGACGGGCGTCGTGCAGTTGCCCAAAGTCGTCACGATCCCGGCCGGCGCGGCCGGCAACGTCGGCGACGTTTTCGTAAGAGCCGGCGACCGCGTAGCAAAGGGGCAGGTTCTGGCAACGATCGTCAACGCGCAGCTCGTTTCGAGCTTGCACGATGCCGAAGACAATGCGCTCTCGGCGCAAGGTCACGCGCAAAGCGTCGCCGAGTCCACGGCCGTGCTGCCGCAACAGAGTCGCTCGGCGGTCGTGCAGGCGCAGGCCGCGGTCGTCGCCGCGCGCTCGCAGCTCACGCAGGCCGAACAAGACGTCGTCGCCGGATCACAATCGGGACTCGGTTACGGCGGAGCGACGGCGCAAGAACAGCGGCTGGGGGCGCAGTCGACGCTCGCCAAAGCCAAGACCGATTTGCGCGAAGCACAACGCACGTACGAAGCCAATAAATATCTCTATGACCAAAAAGGCATCTCGCGCGATGCGCTGATGACGTCGCAGGCGCGCTTCGATGAGGCGCGCGTGACGTACGAACAGGCGCGCAGCGAACGGCAGATTCTGGGCGGCACGCTGTCGCGCGAGACGCAGGTCTTGCGCGACCGCGTCCGCTCCGCGCAAGATCAGCTCCGCCAAGCGGAAGCGGCGCTCGCGTCCGCGCAGGCGAACGCCTCGGAATCGAAGGCCGGCGACCTCGTGGTCGCACGCGCCGATGCAGCGCGCACGCAAGCCGATCTGGCGTACGCGCGCGGGCAGGTGGAGCGTTTGCAAATCCGGGCGCCGCTGGCGGGGATCGTGCAAAGCGTCGCCGCCCAACCGAATGACACGCTGCGGCCGATCGCACCGGGCGAAGCCGTCGTCGCGGGCCAAGCGCTCTTCACGCTGGCGGCGGACGACCGGTTCGTCGTGCGCACGAAGGTCGACGAGCAAGACGTCGCGGGGCTGCGGCTCGGTCAGCGCGCGATGGTCGGCGGCGAAGATTTCGGCGCCGCAAAACTGAGCGGCCGCGTCGTCGACATTTCGCCCGTCGCCCAGCGGTCCGAGGATCCCTCGAACACCTCGCGCCAAGTGCTCACGACGATCGCACTCGACCGCACGCTACCGTTCCTACGCGACGGCATGACGGTCGACGTGGACATCGTGACGCGCGACGTCCCGCACGTGCTCACCGTTCCGACCGATGCGATGCGCAAAGACGCGCGCGGCTCGTACCTCTTCATCGTCCGCGACGGCCGCGCGCAGCGCGCTGCGGCAACGTTCGGCGGAGCGAGCGATACGGAGGTCGTCGTCACGGCGGGCCTGCACGCGGGCGATACGGTCGTCGCCGACAAGAGCGCGGAGATCGTCGCCGGTACGGCCGTGCAGCCGGCAGCCGCCGTGGCGAACGCGGCATCGGCCGCGCCGTGAGCCGGCTGCTCGCGTACGGGCGCGAGGCGTTGGATGCGATCTGGCGCAACCGCGCGCGTTCGCTGCTCACGATGCTCGGCATGATCATCGGCACGGCCTCCGTCATCGCGGTACTGGGCATCGGCAAAGCCGCCTCGGGCGGCATCTCGGCGACGCTCGGCGCATTCGGCGACCCGGGCTTCTTCGTCTCGGTCGATCCGCAGCAAGACGATCCGAAGGCCGCGCAGATACAGTACCGCGACGTAGCGACGATCGCGGCCGAAGATGCGGACGCGGTCGCGCACGCGATTCCGGATTATCAGCGCAACTACCACATGGTCGCGAACGGCGTCGACTACGTGGGGACGGTCGCGAGTCAGACCGATTACGTCACGGATTCACTGCGCCTGCGCGAAGGGCGGCGCATCGATGCAAACGACGTCGCGACGGCAGCGCGCGTCACACTCCTGGGTCAGCCGATGGAACGCCGCTTCTTCGGAGCGTCGGGCCGGGCGCTCGGGCAGATCGTGCGCATCGACGGCACGCGCTTCCGCGTCATCGGCGTCTACGACGAAATCACGTCGAGCATCTTCAACAACGCCGGCGGCAGCGACTACGCCGAGATTCCGTACTCGACGTTTCACGCGCTCGTGCCGGGCCCGATCGATACGCTCAACGTGTACCCGCAGCCGGGCCATTCGCTCGAGGACGTGCGCGGGGCCGTCGTCGCGACCTTGCGTCACATCCACGGGCCGCACGTCGCGTATCAAGTCCAAGACGCGCTCGCCTTCGAAGGTGCGTTCTTACGAACGATCGGCGTCGTCGGCACGGCGCTCACCGCCATCGGCGGCGTCGCGTTGCTCGTCGCGGGCATCGGCGTCATGAACATCATGCTCGTCTCCGTGACCGAACGCACGCGCGAGATCGGCATCCGCAAGGCGATCGGCGGCAGCCGGCGCGACATCATCACGCAGTTTCTCATGGAAGCCGTGATCCTCTCGCTCATCGGCGGCGGACTCGGCATGGCCTTGGGCATCGGCGCGGTGCTGCTCGCCTACGGCGCGGTCGCGAATCTCTTGGGACCGGCGCCGATCCCGTGGCTCGTGATCGTCGCGACCGCCGTCGGTTTCTCGACGTTCGTCGGCGTGCTCTTCGGGACGTACCCCGCCTTTCGCGCGGGCGGTCTCGATCCGATCGAAGCGCTGCGCAGTTGAAGCTTGCGCAGATCGCACCGCTCTTCGGCGAGGCGTTCGACGTGCTCGCCGGCAATCGGACGCGGTCGATCTTGACCTGCCTGGGTCTGATCATCGGCGTGGCCGCGGTCATCGCGATTCAGATCTTGGGTCGGGGCATGGCCGGTGCCGTGACGGGCGTACTCGGCAGCCTCAACGATCAAAGTTTCTACGTCCTTCCCAACGCGCGCCAAGCCGATTTCACGAAAGCGGCTTTCACCTTCGCCGATCTCGCGCACGTGCAGGCGACGGTGCCGAACATCGTCGTCGCAATCCCGGCGGGGAACGTCACGCGGTTAGTCACGGCCGGTCATGCCCGCGCGCGCCTGCGGGTCGCGGGCGATACCGACGTGAGCTTTGCCTCCGTGCCGCTGCGCTTCGGACGTAACCTCGCGCACGAAGACGTCGTCACATCGGCGCACGTCTGCGTGATCTCCAACGCTGCGTGGCAACGGCTCTCTCCGCGTGGCGACGATCCGATCGGGACCAGTCTGCGCGTCGGCGGACGGCGTTACGTGATCGTCGGCGTCGAAGGGCCCCCGACCCAAGGCATTTTGCCGCTCAACTTCAACGGCGACGTGCGCATTCCGTACACGACCTACGAACGCGATTACTTGCGTTCGAGCCCGCTCTTCGCCGCGCGCATCGTCGTCGCCGATGCGACGCAGACCGTGCAAACCGAGAACGCGGTCAAAGCCGCGCTGCGCAAACTGCGAGCGAGCAGCGCGGAGTATCAGACCTTCGATCGCAAGACGTTCGCGACGTCGATCGACGGCATTTTCGCCGCGTTGACGCTCGTCGTCACGCTCATCGGCGCGGTCTCGCTCGTCGTCGCCGGCATCGGCATCATGAACATCATGCTCGTCTCAGTGACCGAACGGACGCGCGAGATCGGCGTACGCAAGGCGATCGGTGCGACGAGCGCGGCGGTCCTCGCGCAGTTCTTCATCGAAGCGCTGCTGCTCTCGCTCGTTGGCTGCGGCATCGGACTCGCGCTCGGACTCGCGGTCGGCTGGGCCGTCGACCGCTTCGCACTCGTGGCAATCTCGGGCGTCGTCCCCGCGATTCCCTGGCTGCAGTCGGTCGCCATCGCCGTCGGCTTCGCAACACTCGTGACGCTGCTCTTCGGCACTTACCCCGCGTACCGCGCCGCTCGGCTCGATCCGATCGAAGCGCTGCGGTACGAGTGATATGCCCTCGCCGGCCGCGGTCACTCAACAAGCTAACGTTCACCAGCTTCTGCGCGGATTCGTACCCGCTCGTGCATTAGACTCGGGCATCGATCCAATCGACTTCGTAGTCGCGCAGCCGCTCGTCCGAGGAAAGAAATGCAAGTTGCTCGGTCATCGCTTGAGCGATGAGAAGACGGTCGAAGGGGTCTCGATGGAACTCGGGGAGTTTAGCGACGGCGAGCACGTGATCGAGGCTACACGGTAGAACGCGTACGCTCGGCGCGCGCACGCGCGATCGAATGTACTCTCCGGTTTCGGCGCAAAGTTTGAGTTTGCCGAGTCCGGCTTTGATTGCAATTTCCCAGCCGCTGATCACCGAGAAAACACAGTCATTGCGACGGTCGAGAACCAGGCTTCGAGCAACCTCACCAATACGAGTGCTGGGACCGGCCATCCAGAGCCAAACGTTCGTGTCGAGTAAGATCCGCTTCAGCGGTCGAAACCCTCTGGAATGAAGCTATCGAAATCGTCGGCAATCCATATTTTGCCGTCGTCGAGACCGAGCGGGCGACTTGGCGCATCATCGATCGGAACAAGGCGCGCGACCGGCACACCGACGCGCGCAATGACGACGTCCTCGCCGGCTTCGACCGCAGCCAGAAGCGACGACAACTTCGTTTTCGCTTCAAGCACATTGACGACTCGCATACGAACAATCTATCTCCTAGCTGAGTACTTGGTCAAGGGTTCCGGTGCGCATCGCGGCGCCGAAGCAAGGGAGACGCCGCGTTATGATCGATCTCGATGAACCTCTTTAAGAAGCTACAAGACTTCGGGCATCGCGTCATGATCGCAATATCGATCGAGGCTGCCGGTCTTCTGCCGCCGAGCTATGACAAGCTTCTCCGCAAAGACGAATACGGTTCCGTCGAGCGCGACACGCGAGCAGAAAACGCAGACGCACCCTGACGAAGGCTATGCCTAAGAGCTGCTACGGATGTCTTCGAGACGCGGAACTGAGGTGTCGCGGTAAAGCTCTTCGATTGCAAGGCCGCCGTCGACGAGATTCGGCAAAACCAGGCGCTCGAGTGGTCCGCGCGTTGCGAATCCGTCCTCGGTACGTTCGTAAAGACGAATGGCTCGCCGGCGCGAATCGATCACGACGTAGTGCATCAATTCGGGAATCGATTGATACGTGTCCAGTTTTGTCGGTCGTATCGTCTGCAGCGGTTGCCGGCGACAGGATCTCTATGACGAGCCGGGGGTGGCGCAGTGTCGCTTCGCCGGGATCGTGCGATCCCCATTGGGCGCAATGATTTTCGCATCGTCTGAGAAGAAATCGCAGCGCCGGGCGCGGACCAGAGGACCGAGCGCCATTACCAGATTCCCGGCAATCCGTGCGTGGTTCTTGGTCGGTACCGCAAGGGCCACGGCTCGCCCAGCGCGGTACTCGAGACGCTCGGTCGAAACGGCTTCGAGCTTCAAATACTCTTCGAGCGTGAGGCGGCGGCGTTCCGGCGGCTCCATGCGATGATTATACCGGACACCGTCGTCGCGATGCACGACATCTGCAAAACCTATAAGACGGGCGCCCTCGACGTGCAGGCGCTGCGCGGCGTGAGCTTCGAGATCGCGCGCGGCGAGTTCGTCGCGATCATGGGTCCATCGGGATCGGGGAAGTCGACCTTGATGAACCTCATCGGCGCTCTGGACCGGCCGACGTCGGGCACGTACCGGCTGGGCGGTGTCGACGTCGGCACGCTCGATGACAACGCGCTCGCTGCGATTCGCCTCACCAAGCTCGGCTTCGTGTTCCAGGGCTTCAACTTACTGGCGCGCACGAACGCCCTCAAGAACGTTGCCCTGCCGCTCTTTTATGCCGGCGTCCCGGCACGCGAACGCGAACGCGTGGCGGCCCGGGTGCTGGGCGAGCTCGGCCTCGGGGACCGGATCGCGCACAAACCGAGCGAACTTTCCGGCGGCCAGCAGCAACGGGTTGCGATCGCCCGGGCGCTCGTCAACGACCCGGCCGTGCTGCTCGCCGACGAGCCGACCGGGAACCTAGACTCGCAAACGAGCGCAGAGATTCTGGCGCTTTTCCGGGAATTACATGAAAGCGGCCGGACGGTCATCATGGTCACGCACGATCCAGAAACCGCGCAGCACGCCAAGCGCGTTTTACGGGTACGGGACGGCCTGCTCGTCGCTGATGAACCGGCAGCCTCAATCGCCTTAGGCTCCTGAACCGTTCCGTCAAAGCAACAGCCACAGATAAAGCAACAGCCACGGACCGGGGCTTGCGAACCCGGGCGAAGCGGGCAATACTGGATCGGCCCCGTCGAAAATGAAAATTTGGGGAGAAGCCCCGCCTTCGTGCGACCTCGCCGCGCTGGGCGAGTAAGAACGGCGTGCAGAGCGTCCACAGGAGAATCGGAACTACAACACATGCAAAACTCGCGCTTTCTGCCGACGGCGATCGTCGGCCTTGTCGGAGCCATCATCGGCAGTTTCTCGATGATGCTCTTTGCCAGTACGCACTTCGCGGGCGTCGCCGGGCCCGGCAATACGCCGCCGAGCGTCAACGCCGCCGCGCTCTCGAGCGCCGGCTCGGATCAGGACCGCATCGTCAGCGCCGTCAAGCGCGTTGCCCCGTCGGTCGTGGCGCTCAACGTGACGGTCAACGGCCAGCAGCAAGTCCCGCTCGACCCCTTCGCGCAGTTCTTCGGCCAACAAGGGCCGCAGCGTACGCAACACTTTCGCGCCCGCGCCTCGGGCTCGGGTTTCGTTTTTCAGAGGAATAGCGACGGCAGCGGCCTGATCGTTACGAACGCCCACGTCGTGCGGCCGCCCAGCGGCGCCAACGTCTCGGGCATCCAGGTCGTCTTCTCGAACGGCGACCACGTTGCGGGTCACGTGTTCTCCGAGAATATCGGCGCCGACCTCGCACTCGTCAAGGTCGAGGGCGTCAAGAGCATGCCGCCGCCGGTCGAGATCGCGGACTCATCGAAACTTCAAGCCGGTCAGTGGGCGATCGCGATCGGCGAGCCCTTCGAACTCAAACAGTCGGTCTCGCTCGGCGTCGTCTCCGGTTTCAACCGCGACGAAACGATCGGCTCCGACGGCGGCGGCGGTTCGATCGACTTCAAGGGTCTGCTTCAGACCTCGGCACCGATCAACCCCGGTAACTCGGGTGGTCCACTCATCGATATCGAGGGCCGGCTCATCGGCGTCAACCAGTCGACCGCGAACCCGCAGGCCGGCGCTCAGGGGATCGGTTTTGCGATCCCGGCCAATACCGTCAAAGAGCAGATCGCCTCGCTCCAAAAGAGCCCGGGCGTGCACCAGGGCACCAATGCCGGCTTCATCGGCGCCGCGCTCGCGACCGTAACCCCGGACCTCGGCGTGCAGCTCAACTATCAGGGCAAAGGCGTCGCGGTCGAACAGGTCGTCTCGGGCGGCCCCGCCGACCAGGCCGGCATTCAGCCGGGCGACGTGATCCAGAAGGTCAACGGTACGACGGTGACCACCAACGAAGAAGTCGTCAAAGCGATCAAGGGCACGAAGCCGGGTCAAACGATCGCCATGCAAGTGTGGAGCGCCGGCGTGAAAAAGCTCGTCAACGTCAAGGTTCAGGAGCGGCCCGCGGATGTCGGAGCGCTCGCACCCTCGCAGCCGCAGGCGCCGCAGCAGGAGCAACCACAAGACCCCAACGCAGAGCCGAACAGCCCGTAAAGCGCCGCCCGCCGGGCGAGCGTAAGCTCGCTCGGCTGAGCAACCGCGGTTCTTATCGCGGTTCTTACATGGAAGACCCTGCCGAGCGAAACCCGGTGGGGTCTTTTGGGTATCTTAGGTTACGCAAATCAGCAGCGCCGCGCTTTACACGGCGCGTCCTTGAATGTCGGTAAGCGGCAAGACAAAGCGTGACGACTTGCTCTCACGCGGCGATGGTCCTCGACGTTCGGAAAGAGAGATAGTTAGTGGCTAAAGTGGTCGGCATCGACCTCGGCACGACGAATTCCGTCGTCGCCGTCATGGAGGGGCAAACCCCCACCGTCATCGCGAACTCGGAGGGCAGCCGCACGACGCCTTCCGTCGTCGCATTTACCAAGACCGGCGAACGGCTCGTGGGCCAGCTCGCGAAGCGGCAGGCCGTGACGAACCCGGACCGCACGATCAAGTCGATCAAGCGGCACATGGGCACCGAATTCAAAGTCAAGATCGACGGCAAGGATTACACGCCGCAAGAGATCTCGGCGATGGTGCTGCAAAAACTGGTCAACGACGCGTCGACGTATCTCGGCGACCGCGTGACCAAAGCCGTCATCACGGTACCGGCGTACTTCAACGACGCGCAGCGTCAGGCGACCAAAGACGCGGGCCGCATCGCCGGGCTCGACGTGCTCCGGATCATCAACGAGCCGACGGCGGCCGCACTCGCCTACGGGCTCGATAAGAAGGGCTCCGAGACGATCCTGGTCTGGGACCTGGGCGGCGGTACCTTCGACGTTTCGATCCTCGAGGTCGGCGACGGCGTCTTCGAAGTGAAGTCGACCAATGGCGACACGCACCTCGGCGGCGACGACTACGACGACAAAATCGTCGGCTGGCTCGTCTCCGAGTTCCGCAAGGATCAGGGCATCGATCTCTCCGGCGATAAGCAGGCGCTCCAGCGTCTGACGGAAGCCGCCGAAAAGGCCAAGATCGAGCTCTCGACGCTCACGCAGACGGGCATCAATCTGCCCTTCATCACGGCGGATCAAAGTGGTCCCAAACACCTCGACATCACGCTCACGCGCGCCGATTTCGAACGCCTCACGAGCGATCTGACGGATCGCATGGTGCAGCCGTTCAAGGCCGCGCTCGCGGATGCGAAGATCGACGTCAACGCGATCCACGAGATCGTGATGGTCGGCGGTTCGACGCGCATGCCGATCGTGCAAGAGCTCGTGAAGAAGCTCACCGGTAAAGAGACGCTCAATCAGTCCGTCAATCCCGACGAAGTCGTCGCGATCGGCGCGGCGATTCAGGGCGGCGTTCTGGCGGGCGAAGTCCGCGACGTCGTACTGCTCGACGTGACCCCGCTCTCGCTCGGTCTCGAGACGCTGGGCGGTGTGTTCACGAAGCTGATCGATCGCAACACGACGATCCCGACCAAGAAGTCGCAAGTCTTCACGACGGCCGAAGACGGTCAGACGTCGGTGGACATCTCGATCTTCCAGGGCGAGCGCGAGATGGCGCGCGATAACAAAAGCCTCGGACAGTTCCGGCTCGAGGGCATCCCCGCGGCGCCGCGCGGCGTACCGCAGATCGAAGTCGCGTTCAATATCGATGCCAACGGCATCGTGAACGTCTCGGCGAAAGACCTCGGCACGGGCAAAGAACAGACCATCACGATCACCGCGTCGACGAACCTCTCCAAAGATGAAGTCGACCGCATGGTCCGCGATGCGGAAGCCTCGGCTGCCGAGGATCATCGCAAGAAGGAAGAGGCCGACGTTCGCAATCAGGCTTCGAGTCTGATCTACGCGACCGAGAAGTCGCTCAAGGAGATCGGCGACAAGCTCGATGCCGGCGCGAAGTCGGACGTCGAGACGGCACTCGCCGACCTGCGGGCCAAGAGCGACAACGGCACGGCAGCGGAGATCAAGACCGCCACCGACACGTTGCAGCAAGCCTCCTATAAGCTCGCGGAAGCGCTGTACCAAAAGACGGGCGCAGCGACGGGCGCCGGCGCCAACGGCGCAACGAACGGAGCGGCAGCCGACGGCGCTGCGGGCGAAGCGACGGCGCCCGCGGGCGACGACGTCATCGACGCCGAGTTCAAAGAAGCCAAGTAACGCAGCGCGACCGCGCCGCACGGCATTCGCAGCAGCGGGTGCCGTGCGGCAGCTTTGAGGAGAGACGCATGGACACGGAAGCAGAGGCCGCGGCAAACAACGCTTCGCAGAGCGCGACCGCGACCCAAACAGACGATCTTGCGGCGGAACTCGCCGCCGCCAAGGCGCTCGCCGACGAGCGCTATGGGGAGCTCCAGTATGCGCGCGCCGAAATCGACAACGTCCGCAAGCGCGCGGAACGCGCGGCACTCGACCGGTTGAACCACGGCCGCAGAGCGCTGCTCGCGAAATTCTTGCCGATTCTCGACAATCTACAGCGCGCGCTCGCGTTCGATGACTCGCAGGCGTTGCGTGGCGGATTGCAGGCGACGCTGCGCGGCTTCGAAGGCGTGCTCGCGGGCGAGCAGATCGTTGCGATCGAAACCGTCGGCAAACCGTTCGACCCACACCTCGCCGAAGCGATCGCAACGCGCGAGACGAGCGACGTCGACGACGATGTGGTCGTTGAGGAAGCGCAGCGCGGCTACCGCATCGGCGAAGACGTTTTGCGGCCGGCGATGGTGATCGTCGCGAAGAGGATAGAAGGCGAGCCGCCCGCTGCCCAAACCGAGTGAATTACAAAAACTATTACGAAGTTCTCGGCGTGCCCAAGAACGCGGCCGAGAAAGACATCAAGTCGGCGTATCGCAAACTCGCGCGCAAATGGCACCCCGACGCCAACCCGGACAATCAAAAGCAAAGTGAAGAGCGGTTTAAAGAGATCTCCGAGGCGTACGAAGTCCTCGGCGATGCCGAGAAGCGCAAGAAGTACGACGTGCTCGGCAGCGACTGGGCGCAAGCCGCGCAACAGGCCGAAGCGCAGCGCCGCTACCGGTCCGCGCAGGATGGTGCAGGCGGCGATCCGTTCCGTGGCGCGGCGGGCGGCTTCTCCGGTGCCCCCGGCGACGCTGGCCCGAGCGGGTTCTCGGACTTCTTCGACCTCTTCTTCTCCGGGATCGGACGCCGCGGCGGCGCCGGCACCCAGAGTTCGTCATTCGCGCAGCGCGGCGGCGACCTCGAGACGACGATCGAACTCACGCTGCGCGAAGCGTACGCGGGTGGCAGCAAACCGATCAGCTTGCAGATCGAAGAGAACTGTCCGCGCTGCGGCGGCAGCGGTATTCTCAACAATACGGTCTGTCCGCAATGTCACGGTACTGGACGCGTCTTGCAGTCGAAGCGTTTCGACGTGACGATCCCGCGCGGCATCCGCGACGGTCAGCGGATTCGCTTGGCGGGACAGGGCGGCCGTGGCGTCGGCAGCGGACCGAGCGGCGATCTCTTGCTCGTTGCCGAGATCGGTCCCGATCCGGCCTTCGAACGTAAAGGCGATGATTTGTACGTCGACTTGCCGGTCGAAATCTACGATCTCGTTCTGGGCGCACAGGTTCGCGTGCCGACCATGACGGGCGACGTGACGATGACGATTCCCGCCGGCACGCAGAACGGGAAGATGCTGCGCCTAACGGGCAAAGGCATGCCGAAAGTGAAGGGCGGCGGCTACGGCGACGAATACGTGCGGCTCGTCGGCCTTCTGCCGACCAACCTCACCGATCGCGAGCGCGAACTCTTCGGCGAACTAGCCGCCCTCCGCAACACCGTCCGCGCCTAGGGGAAGCAGAGCTTCCCCTAGCCGTGGACGCTCGTTTCCCAGAGGTGCGGGCACAAGAGCGTGTCGGCTTTTTCGGTCGCCATATCAGCGAGCTCGTCTTCGGTAACATTGAATTGAACGGTTTCCGGCCAGCCGTACCACGGCGTCGGAAACGCGACCGGTAAACGAACGTAGTGATAGAGATGGGTCGGCGTCGAAAGGCGCAGCGCTACCACGGCTGGGCCCCGCGCGGCGAGCGTCGGATCGGAATACAGCCACGTGTAGTAGGCGTCCCGGTCGTGTTCCGAGACAATATGGGTCGCGATCGGTGTGCTTACCGGCTGGTTGCACGTCACACTTTTATCGAAGATGACGAAGGTCGGCTTCGCATAGACGAACGACAGCGGCGCCGTTCCATACAGGAGTTCGACAGGCGCCGGGGGCGTCGCGCCGTCGCTCAGCGTCTCCGTGATCGTTCGGTTGCCGTCGGGCAGAAACTCTAGGAAGTCGGAACCGCTGCACTTATACGCCGGCACGTCGAGCGATAACCGGTAGAGTCCGCGCGGGACGTCGAACTCGATCACCGTCTCGCTTCCATCGCTGCGCGTGAAGCTGTACGTTTTGTCGAGCTGCGTGCCGAGCTGCGGCCCTTGCCGATAAGAGAGCCGCAGGTGCATTGCAATCGTCGTCTCGGGCTTAGCGCGTGCGATCGCGCTGCAGAAGCCGACGTGGAGCAAAGCGTGCGATAACCCGAGCATCGGGCAGGCTTACTTCAAGTCGGCGTCGGCCAAGCCGATGTCGGCTTTGAAATCCTTGAGCTGCCAGTGTTCGACAAGCGTTTCGCCCGCAAAGCGCTCGCGCTCTACGATGAAGCCGGTACGTTTGGAGACGTCGAGCACGTCGAGCGTCACATCTTTATCGGCAGGCGGGTCGTTCGGACAGGTGATGTCGGTGTAGGGCAGACGCAGCTCCGTCGTCGCCTCACCTTCGACCTGGGGCCCTTCACGTTCTTGAATCCGGTCGCGGTGTTTGCCGAAGCAGTCGACGATATCGCCGAGGTTCGGCGAAAGAATGTCGTTGCCGCGCAGCGACGTAAGCATTTTGTCGTGCATATCGCCGTGCATCTTGAAGAGCGACAGCGCTCGGTGGTATCCCATGACGCGGTCGCCTCCGCTCCACACCATCGTCGCGCCGTTTTGCGTGCCGGCGACAACGTCGAGTCGCGCCCGGTCCGGCTTGCGGAACGCGTACCGCAGCACATTATCGGCCGTCCGGTCGCCGAGCACTTCGTGCGCGTCGATCGTCATGGTGTAATCGTGCAACTGGTTCCAGTTTTCCATCAGCCGGTCGAATGCGGAGCCGACGGCCGCCCGGGCGGGCAGTACGGTGCAGGCGACGAGGACGGCGCCGATGAGCAGGCGACGGATCGAGGTCATGACTGCCCGGGGTTCGGCCCGCATACCAGGTCGCCCCTTGCGGCAGCGCCGAACGAAACGACCTGGCAACTTCCTCGGCGTCCCGCGGGTCGAATAAATGATGCTAGGCGGCCCACCGACCCACTTGATGTGGTCGAGTATGTTCAATCCCGACAAGCCCAAGATGATCGAGAAGATCAACTGGCGGCGGTTGGGCGTTCTTTTCTTACCGTATTGGCGCCAAGAGGCGATGGTGCTGATCTGCATCGTCGTGGGCGCGGCGCTCGGTCTCGCGCCGCCGCTGTACACCAAGCACCTCATCGACTCGTCGCTCGCGCACCACGACATCCGCGGCCTCTGGTTCGATGTCGGCGGAATGATCGTCGCCGCTGAAATCGCGTCGGTCATCGGCGTCTATCAGGGCTACCTCAACTCGCTCGTCGGCGAAGGCATCATGCGCGACATCCGCACGAGTCTGGTCTCGCATCTGCATCGCATGCCGATCTCGTTCTTCACGAACACGAAGACCGGCGAGATCATGAACCGCGTCTCGAGCGACGTCGACAACGTCGACAACGTCGTCACGGGGACGCTCGTCACGATCGTGACCAACGTCGCAACGATCGCCACGACCATCGTTACGATGTTCATCTTGGACTGGAAACTCTCGCTGCTCGCCCTGGCGGTCGTGCCGCTGATGATCCTGCCGCTCTCGCCCGTCGGCCGGCGCATGTATGTCATTCGCAAAGAGACGCGCGAGCAACGCGATCAGATCGAAAGCCTCACGCAAGAGACGCTCTCCATCTCCGGAATCACGCTGATCAAGTCGTTCGTGCGCGAAGCCTTCGAAGCCAAACGCTTCTTCAAAGCCTCGAGCGACCTCATGACGCTCGAGATTCGCCTGGCGATGGTCGGCCGGTGGTTCATCGCGGCGATCGCGGCGATGGTGATCGTCGGGCCCGCGATCGTGTGGCTCGGCGGCGGCTATCTCACGATCTACGCGGGCCTCACGATCGGCACGATCGTCGCGTTCGTGGCCCTTTTGGGACGGCTCTACGGGCCCGCTTCGGCGCTGGCGGGCGTGCAGGTCCAGATCATCAGCGCGCTCGCCGTCTTCGAGCGTATCTTCGAGTATTTGGACATGACGCCCGAACCGAGCGGCACGCTGGTCGTGCCGGAAATCGCGGGCGAGATTCGCTTCGAAGACGTGCGCTTCTCTTACGGCGGCGAACGTCCCGTCCTGGCAGGCGTCGACCTCAACATTGCGCCGGGTCAAGTCGCCGCGTTCGTCGGACCTTCGGGCGCGGGCAAGACGACGATCACCTCGCTCGTGCCACGCTTCTACGATCCGCAGTCGGGCCGCATCACGGTCGACGGCGTCGACGTGCGCGACTTCGATCTGCAGTCGCTGCGCTCGCACATCGGAATCGTCACGCAAGAGACGTATCTCTTTCACGATACGATCGGTGCGAATCTGCGCTACGGCAACGCCACGGCCACGCAGGAAGCGCTCGCAGCGGCAGCCCGCGCTGCCAACATCGCGGACTTCATCGCGTCGTTGCCCGAGGGCTACGACACGGTTGTCGGCGAGCGCGGTCACAAGCTCTCCGGTGGAGAACGGCAGCGGCTCGCGATCGCGCGCGTCATGCTCAAGGACCCGCGCATTCTCATTCTCGACGAGGCCACGAGCGCGCTCGACTCCGAGAACGAGGCGCTGATTCAAGCCGCGTTCGACAAAGCGATGGCGGGCCGCACGAGCCTCGTGATCGCGCACCGGCTCTCGACGATCCTGAGTGCCGACGTCATCTTCGTCGTCGAAGCGGGACGGATCGTCGAGCGCGGCACGCACGCCGAATTGCTCGCAGCGAGCGGCACCTACGCACGCCTCTATCGCACCCAGTTCGAAAAGGGCAACGTCGAGATCGCGTTCCAGCCGCCCGTACCCGCGATCCCGGCGTAAATGGCTTCGGCCCCGCTCGCGTCCGGGCCGCGCCTGCGAGTCGACGGGCTCAGTAAACGGTTCGGCGCTAAAGTCGCGCTCGACGGTTTGACCTTCGAAGTCCGCGCCGGGGACGTGCTCGGTTTGCTCGGCCCCAACGGCGCCGGCAAGACGACCGCATTTCTGTGTTTGTGCGGCCTGTTACGACCAGACCGCGGAACGATATCGTGCGACGGAAAAACGCTCGGGCCCGAACGCGGAAGCACGATTTCGCTGATTCCCGAGACGCCCGACGTCTATCCGTTGCTCACCGTCTGGGAACATCTCGCCTTCGTCGCCGCCAGCGTTCGTCTCGCTCCCGGCTGGGAGGCGACGGCCGAATCGCTGCTCGAACGCTTTGGTATTGCGAATGAGCGCAACGTGCTCGGGCAGTCGCTCTCAAAAGGCATGCGGCAGAAAACGCTGATCGCCGCGACCGTGCTCGCGCGAGCACCGGTGCTGCTGCTCGACGAACCGATGATTGGTCTCGACCCACGCGGTCAGCGCGAGTTGCGCGACCTCATCGGAACGCTGCGTGCCAGCGGAACGTCGATCGTGATGAGCACGCACCTCATCGAATCGGCGGAAGCGCTGTGCGATCGCGCGATCATCATGAAGAACGGCGTCGCGCTCGCGCAGGGCACGGTCGCCGAACTGCGTTCGACGGTCGCAGCCGCCGGCACGCTCGAAGACGCCTTCCTCGATATTACCGCCTGATGCGAGCGCTCTGCTATCTCGAATGGCGCTACGCGGTGCATGCTATCGCCGCCATCCGGCGGTCGCCCGGACGCCTCGCGCTCTGGATTCCGTACGTGCTCATCCTGGGGTTCTCGGTGTTCTCGCGCGTCTACGCCTCGCGGCATGGGGTGCGCGACGCGGCCGGCGTCGATCCCAGAATCGCAACGGCAATCGCCGGCCTCTACGTCGCGCTCGTCGGCGGCACGGTCGGCGCGGCGGCCGGCGGCCGGATCTCAACGTTCCGCTCGCCCGCCGAAGCGCTGCTGATGTCCAACGCCGGTGTCCGGCCGCTGGGGATCGCGGTGTGGTTGCAATTACGGCGTCTGGCCGGGAGCTGGACGCGCGCATTCGGCGGCTTCGGCTATCTCTTTCTCATCTTCGCACCGCAGCGCGGCGATGCGCTCGCGACGGCGCGCGCATTCGTTACGGCGATGCTCGTCATCGCCGTACCGCTGAGCGCCGAGTTGCCGGCATTTCTCATCGCACGCGGGCGTTGGCGCGCACCGGTACAAATCGCGGCCTGGAGCGTCGCCGCCGGCGGCGTCGCGCTCGGCATCGTCGGCTTCGCAGGCCGGCGCACGTGGACGGCAGTCGTCTCGGCAATGCACGTCGATCCCGGCGTCATCGTCGGCTCCGTCTTTTCCGGCGATCCGAAAGCGATGCTCGTGCCGCTGGTATGTCTCGCGCTCTTCGTCGGGATCGTCGCATTGTTCGGCGACGACGCGGTACCGGAACTCTATAGCGCCTCACGGGGTCGTTTCGCCTTGTTGCAGCGCGCAGACACCGGCCGCCCGCCGGCGCGAGTTCGAACTCTGCGCACGAGCGGTCGAGCGCACGTGCCCTCGGGTGCGCTCGCGCTCGTGTGGAAAGACTGGCTTGCGTTCCGGCGCGGCTTCGGCGTGACGTTATTACTGAGCGGCGTCGCGTTCTGGGCGCTCTGCGGGGCAGCCGCCGCCTACGCAACGCTGCGCTTTGGGGACGACACGCCGCTGGCAAGCGTCTTCGTCATCGCCACATTCGCCGTCATCGTGTGGGCACCGTCGACTGCTTCGAGCGGCCTGGCAGACGATCTCCAGAAACCGCTCTTTTGGCTCTCGCACGCGCCGCTGCGCGCGCGACTCCTCGCATGGACGCTCGGCCGAACCTGGCGCGGCGGTACGACGCTCGCGTTCGGTCCCGTCGTCGCGGCGAGCGTTGCCGGGCACCCGCTCCTAGCAGTCGGCGCGTTGCCGGTCACACTCGTCGCGTATTGGTCGCTGCAGGCGCTCGGGATCGGGCTTTATGCGATTTTCCCGACCCCGCTCGACGCGCGCGGACCGATCTCTCTGCTGCGACTCCTGTTGACCGTCGCCTACCTCGCCCCGGCGGCAATCGTTGCGAGCCTGGGCCTCGCCTTCGGTGGCGGACTGCTCGTTGCAGCGCTCGCGTTCGCATTCGCCTTCGGAATCGAAGGTTGGGTCGTCGTCGAACTTGCGGCGCTGCGCTTCGCCGAAAACGGAGCTTCGCTCGGCGCCATTGCACGCGCCGTTTAAGCGCGAATCACACGACGGCTTCGAGGGCGACCTGCAACTCGGGTCCCGTTGCGGCACGCACGTCGTCGGCGGTGACGCCGGGCGCGCATTCGCGTAGGACGAGGCCGCCCGGTTCGACGTCGAGCACCGCTAGGTCGGTGATGATGCGATTGACCACACCGCGTCCCGTCAGCGGCAAGGTACAGCGCTCGATGATCTTGTGCGAACCGTCGCGCGCGACGTGCTCCATCATCACGATCACGCGCTTCGCGCCGTGGACGAGATCCATCGCGCCGCCCATGCCCTTGACCATCTTGCCCGGGATCGTCCAATTCGCGAGGTCGCCGTTGCTCGCCACTTGCATCGCGCCCAGTACGGCGACGTCGATATGGCCGCCGCGGATCATGCCGAAGGAGGTCGCCGAATCGAAGAACGACGCGCCCGGCAGAACGGTCACGGTCTCTTTACCGGCATTGATGAGATCGACATCCTCCTCGCCTGCGTACGGATACGGACCCATACCGAGAATCCCGTTCTCGCTTTGGAGCACGACGGTGACCGACGGACTGACGTAGTTGGGCACGAGGGTCGGTAGCCCGATGCCGAGATTGACGTACTGGCCGTCGCGCAGTTCGCGCGCGACGCGCGCCGCGAGCTGGTCTCTCGTGAGTGCCATCAGTCGCGCTTTCTCGTCGTGACGCGCTCGATGCGTTTGCCTTGCGTGCCGACGACGACGACGCGTTGCACGAAGATGCCGGGCGTGTGAACTTCTTGCGGGTCGATCTCGCCCGGTTCGACGAGCCGCTCGATTTCCGCAATCGTGATCTTCCCCGCCGCCGCGCACAGCGGATTGAAGTTGCGCGTCACCTTATCGTACACGAGGTTGCCGTGGCGGTCGCCGACGCTCGCGCGGACGAGCGCGAAATCGCAAACGATCCCTTCTTCGAGCACGTATTCACGGCCGTTGAACGGGCGCGACTCTTTGGGCGGCGACGCGACCGCGACCGCGCCGCTGCCATCGTATCTCCATGGCATCCCGCCGTCGGCGATTTGCGTACCGTAGCCGGCGGGCGTATAGAAAGCCGCAATGCCCGCGCCGCCCGCGCGCAGCCGCTCGGCGAGCGTACCCTGCGGAACGAGTTCGACTTCGAGTTCGCCCGAGAGATACTGTCGTTCGAACTCCTTGTTCTCGCCCACGTACGAACCCGTCGTGCGCCGGATGCGTTTGGCATCGAGCAGCGTGCCGAGTCCCCAGCCGTCAACGCCGCAGTTATTGGAGACGGTGACGAGGTCGCGAGCGCCGTTCTCGAGCAACGCCTCGATGAGCTTGTAAGGAACGCCGTTCAGGCCGAACCCACCCACGGCGATCGTTGCGCCATTTCCGATATCGGCGACCGCGGCGGCCGTACTCGTAACGACTTTATCCATGCGCCGGAGCGCTTACGACAGACCTTTCCTGGCCGCCTCCGCTCGTCAATCGGTTTTGCCGCCGCGCACCGCCCGGGCTAATGCCCAACGCCCTGATAACGGCCCAGACCAAAACGCCAAAAGGCGTAAGCGAGCGCGATGAAGCCGAGGCCGATCAGCGGCGTGAAGAGTCCGACGACGGGCGGCAGCGACAGCGCACCATCGGTTTTGTGCAGGAAGTAAGCCGCCGGAAAATAGTTCATGAACGCGAACGGCACGACGAACGTGAGCAGCACGCGAACGCCGCGCGAGTAAATGCTTATCGGATAGCGCGTGAACTCTTGTTCGAGCTGCAGGACGATCCACTTGAGGGCATCGACGCGCACGAACCAGAACGCGACGGTCGAGATCGCGAGATTTATCGCGAGATCGATCAGCGCGCCGCCGAGCACGATGAGCGGCACGAAAACAACGAAGGTGAGGTCGATGCGAACGTGCGCGTACCACGTTGCGGCAGCGAAATACGCGAAGCCCAGAATGAGCTCGTCGGGGAAGACCTGTCCCGGCGTCGCGATCACTTGGAAGAGCGCGTCGAGCGGCCGGATCATAACGCGGTCGAACTCGCCGTCGCGGATCTTCTGCGGCACCTCCCCAACCGTGCTGAAGAACGTGTTGTTCGTAGCGTGCGCGAGCATCCAGAGCCCGTACAAGAACGCCATGTCGCGAAAGTCCCAACCCCGCATGTTCGGAAACGCGTGGAGCACGATCCACAGCGTCGCGATCGCCGAGCCATGGTAGACGACGGTGAACAGCGACCAGAGCAAGAAATTCTCGCGGTACTCGAGCGTCGTGAGAAGATTGATGCGCCAGTACTGCCGGTAGACGCCGAGCATGCGCCGCGTCCGGGAGGGAGGCTGCACGGCGGCGCTTCTCATCCGCCCTGGACGACGACACGGCGCGCGCCGGCGCGCCACACGAGCGTCGCAACGGCGCCGAGCACGGCGACCCAGAGCGCCTGCAAGCCGAGTGCTTCGGGATAACGCGCGGCCGGAATCACGCCGACGTAGATCAAGAGCGGCGTCGAGAACATCGCTGCGAACGGCAGCGCGTAGACGACGTGCTGCAGCGCGACCGGAAAGAGGACGAGCGGCACGATCTCGCCGCCGAGGATATCGGTGAGCCAGGTCGTGATCAGCTGCACGGCCGAGATCTCGAGCGTCCAGAACGCCGTGCAATTGAGGATGAAGTTGATGAAGAATCCCACGGAGTAGCCGAGCAGGAAGCTCAGCGCGAAGGCGGCGAGCGTTTCCACCGACGGCACGTCGATGTGCACGAAGAGCAGCGCGAGCGCGAGCGACGGCACGATCAGCAGCGCGCGGAAGAGCACCTCGCCCGTACCGTCGGCGAAAAAGTAGAGCGGGACGACGATCGGCTTCATGAAGTCGAGCGCGATGCTGCCGTCGTGGAGCTTGTCATGCAGGGCGTTGGTCTGATCGATGTCCATGATGAGGCCCATCAACAGTGCGACTGCCGAGTACGTCAAGATCGCGTGCAACGGCAGCGCTCTCGGCGCCGCGTTGTGCGCGTAGAGTGCGATCCAGACGGTCCGCAACAGGTAGATGCGAACGACGAACGACGCCACGCTCGTGAAGACGTCGAAGCGGTAGGTCGCTTCGCGCGCCATCGCTTTTTTCGCGAACTCGACGTACGCTCCAAAACGAAAGCGCGGCGCCGGCCGGCACGCTTTCGCCGGGGCGTTCACGTCGGCGCCACCGTCGCCGGATAGCCTTCGACGTAGATGCGTCGCACGATGGAATCGATATCGGGCTCGGCGATCGAGATGTCGGTGACTTCGTAGCCCTCGAGCAGCTTGCGGATGACGACGTCGGCGCTCGTTCGCCGGCGGTCGAAGCTCAGCCGCACGACGCTGCCGTCCCGGCTCTCGAGGTAGGTACCTTCGATGTGCACGTCGTCCGGCTTCGCAAGCGTCGCAACGACGGTCCGTTCGTTGCCGTACTCGTTCCGCAGCCGCGCGAGCGAGCCGTCGTAGATAACGCTCCCGTCGTCGATGAGGATGACGCGGCGCGCGAGCGCTTCGACGTCGACGAGATCGTGCGTCGTCAGAATGACCGTCGTTCCGCGCTCGCGGTTGATCGCGCCGATGAACGTGCGGATCGCTTCCTTCGCGACGACGTCCAGCCCAATCGTCGGCTCGTCCAAGAACACGATCCTGGGATCGTGGAGCATCGCTGCGGCGAAGTCGCCGCGCATCCGTTCGCCGAGCGAGAGCTGCCGGACGGGCGTTCCCATGAAGCGATCCAGATCCAGTATCTCGGCGAAGTGCCGCAGATTCTGCACGAAACGGTCGCGGGGCACGTCGTAGATGGCGCGCAGTAGTTCGAACGATTCACGCAGCGGCAAATCCCAGTAGAGTTGGCTGCGCTGCCCGAACACGGCGCCGATATTGTCGGCATTGCGCTGCCGGTCGTTATACGGAACGAGACCTGCAACTCGAATGACGCCGGCGCTGGGCACGAGGATGCCGGTCAACATCTTGATCGTGGTCGACTTGCCCGCGCCATTGGGGCCGAGGTAGCCGACGAGGTCGCCCGCTTCCAGTGAGAAATTGACGCCGTCGACTGCGACTTTCTCCTCGTACGTGCGCGAGAAGAGTGCGCGGACCGCGCCGCCGAGGCCGGGCTCGCGCTTGATCGACCGGAAGACTTTCCGTACGTCGACGGCCTCGATGATCGGCATGCTCGTCCGCTCTTCCGGACCTCGCCCACCAACCCCTCAAAACAATCTTTTGCGGGGACGGAACTCGCGGTGGCCTAGAGAACGTTAGGTCGATGAACGCAGGCGCTTCCGAGCGTCTGCGCTCGTGAATTAGCAGGTAAGGGGGTGACGTACAATGGCTAAAATGAAGAAAGCAATGAAGAAAAAGACCCCGAAGAAGAAAAAGTAAGATCGTTCTCCGTTCATAACGGACGCAATCTTTCATCATAACTCATACGAGCGTGGCCGGTAGCGGTCGCGCTCTTTTTGTGGGAAGCAGACCCCGGCCGCCGAAGATAGCGGGACGCAGCAACTCTTGGAGCCGAAATACGTATGGCCATCGCACCCCCCGCACAAACGGTAGCGTCGTCGCAAGACGATGCGATGATCCTCGAGGTCGTGCGCGAGCTCGTCGCCGAACGCGTCGCGCCCCGGGCGGCGGAGATCGACGAGAGCGGCGAATTTGCGCGCGACATCTACCAGCTCTTTGCAGAGAACGACCTGCTGGGCGTCCCCTTTCCCGAGGAGTATGGCGGCCTCGGCCTCTCGTTCCTGACCTACGTCAAGGTCGTGGAGGAAGTCTCGAAGGCGTGCGCATCGAGCGGGCTGATGATCGCCGTTCAGGAGCTCGGCGCCCTCGCGCTCATCATCGCGGGCAACGACGCACAGAAAGCCAAATACCTTACGAAACTCTCGTCGGGCGAAAAGATCGGGGCGTACGCGTTGACGGAAGTCGGCAGCGGCTCCGATGCAGCCGGCTCGATGCGCACGCGCGCCGAGCGGCGCGGCGACGACTATGTGCTCAGCGGCAATAAAGTCTGGATTACCAACGGCAGCGTCGCCGATCTGATCACGGTCTTTGCCGTGACCGACCCGAGCAAGGGTCCCGGCGGCATCAGCGCCTTTATCGTGGAGAAAGAATTCCCGGGCTTCAAGGTCGGCAAGCTCGAGAAAAAAATGGGCATCCGCGGTTCACCGACGTGCGAGCTGATCTTCGACAATTGCGTCGTGCCGGCAGCGAACTTGCTCGGCGCGGAAGGCACGGGCTTCAAGACGGCGATGCGCGTCCTCGATAAGTCGCGTCCCGGCATCGCTGCCCAAGCCGTCGGCATCGCGGCGGGCGCGCTCGAATATGCGACCACCTACGCGACGCAGCGGATGGCATTCGGGAAGCCGATCGCACAGCAGCAGGGCATTCAATTCATGCTCGCCGACATGCGCGTCGAGCTCGAGGCAGCCCGTCTCCTTCTCTACGAAGCCGCGCGCAAGTGCGACGCAAACGCGCCGGATCTCAGCGTCTGGGCGGCGCTCTGCAAGCTCAAGGCAGGCGATGCCGCGATGGCGATAACGACCGACGCCGTGCAGATCCTGGGCGGCTTCGGCTACTCGACCGAGTATCCGGTCGAGCGCATGATGCGTGATGCGAAGATTACGCAAATCTACGAAGGCACGCAGCAGATCCAGCGCCTCGTCATCGCGCGCAGCATGATCGGCAGGATTCACTGAACTATCAGATTGCGGAAAAGTGCTGGGGCTGCAATTGGTTCAGCGAATCCATGGCGTTTGCGCGGCTGCGCCGCGCAAGCCGCGGGTCGCTCGTAAGCGATGACGGTTACACCTTCTCCTTAGCTTAACCGCCGACGCCGATGGCGCCGTGGCCGAAGAGCGGCGGGACGTAGCGGCCGGCGACGTAGGAGATCGCGAAGACCGCTGCGCCGAAGACGACGATCTCGGCGCCTTTGGCGAAGGGGTTCCGTGCGCTCAGCGTCCCGGCGTAATACCCGATGCCGAATAAGGCGACGACGGCTAGCAGCAGGCCCAGCAACATCGGCCCCGGCTGCGCCATCGGAAATAGGTAGGGAATCACGGGCAGCGCCGCACCGATCGCGAACGACAGCGCCATTCCCAAACTCTCGCGGATACCGCCGCCGTCGGCTTCGCGCACGTCGATACCGAACTCGTCGCGCACCATCTCGTGCAGCCAGATTTCGGGGTTCTTCTTGAGACGGTCGACGATCATCACGGCTTCGTCGTCGGTGAAACCTTTGAGCCGATAGTAAGCGACTTGCTCGGCGTACTCTTCCTCCGGCATGTCGAGCATCTCTTGGCGCTCGAAGTCGATCGCATTCTGCACGACTTCGCGCTCCGATTTGCCGCCCAGGTACTCACCGACACCCATCGAGATCGCACCGACGAGCATCGACAGAAGACCTGTGATGATGACGGTGCCCCGGTCGGTCGTCGCCGTGCCGACGCCCGTAACGATTCCGAGCGTCGTGAGCACGCCGTCCTGCGCGCCGAAGACAATCTCGCGAACGCTGCGCTGACCCTCGAGCCGCTGGCGCTCCGGCGTGTCGGGGATGCGCGCGGCATGACGGCCGCGATTTGCAACGGAGACGGTACGGTTGTCGACTTCGATCGAGAGGGAGTTTCGCTGTTCGGCCATGGCTTTCGTCGCGTTCCCGGCGGCGGGCAACCCAGGCCTTCCTCAACCCATACTTAGGATGGCCGAAGAGCGGGTTCAGGTGCGCACGGCAGGAGCGTTGGCGCCCGGTCGCGCGAAGTAACTCCGATGGATTCGACTGACGACAACCCCAATCCGATCGTGGCGATGGCGATGCGCATCCGGGCTCGCAAGGACGTCGGCATGGCGATCGATTCGGGCACTCCGGCGGCCGAGGCACCGGCCGGCGCCGACGCCGCGGTTTCGCTCGGAGCGTTCGCGGACGCGCTCGCGGTCGGCACGAAGCGGCTCAATTCCATTCTCGGCAAGAACGGCGTGAGGTTCGTGCGCTTGGAGAAGCCGCTGCGCGTCCGGTTGCGCTTCCGCGAGAAACGCGTGAGTCTGGATCTCGACGCAGCCCGCGAGCTCGTTCTCGTCGCGGGCCTGGATCTCGATGGCGAATATCAATTCGATAGCGGCGCCGCCGCGCCGTCGCTGATCAATCTCTCGAAGCTATCGACCGACGCCGGTTACGGCGAGCCGCTCACGCCCAACGTGTTACTCAAGACGATTTCGCAAGAGGCCGAACTTCCGCGGCCCGCGCATCTGGACAGTCTCGGACCGATCCGGCTATGAAGAATTTTCTCGGATCTGCGCTCGCCCGCCTCACGCGCGCTCCGCAGAACGGGCTCGGGACGTCGGTGCACGAGGCCGCAGACGCAGCCGGCGAGGACGACGACGTCGAGAATACGACGCGAAACTATCTGCTCTTCGTGCTGCTGCCCGTCTGGGTCATCCCGGGTTTCCTCGATTACTTCTTCCACCGCCGCACCGACATCGAGCATACCAGTGGCACGCACGAGTCGTTGCTGCACTCGGCGCAAATGACGACGATCGGCCTGCCGACGCTCGCCGCGCTGCTCTTCGAGATCAACTCGGGCGTGATCGCCGCGATGTCGGCTGCCTTCGTCGCCCATGAGGCGTTGACGATTTGGGACATTGCGTACGCTGCCAACCGGCGTGACGTTTCGCCGAACGAGCAGCACTGCCACAGTTTTCTCGAGGCGTTGCCCTTCATGGCACTCTCGTACGTCTACTGTCTCCACCCCGGCGAAACGCTCGCGCTGCTCGGGCTCGGTGATGGAACGCCGAGCTTTCGTCTGGAACGCAAACGGAAGCCGCTACCCTCGGCGTACGTTGCCGCCATCTTAGCGTTGATCTCGCTCCTCATCGGCGTGCCGTATGCCGACGAACTCGTGCGCTGCCTGCGCGTCGATCCGCAACCCCTGCCGCGTCCCGAACCGGTCTAGAGTGTTGCGCTGCGCGCAACACTCGCGTTCGGCCTTTGGCCGATCCGCGCGTCGTCGGTTGTCGTGCAAGCACGACAACCTCCTAGCGCGCCGCTTTCGAGTCGGCCGCCTTTTTCGGACGCACCGGCTTGGTGCGTCCCGCTGCGAGCGCCCGCGCGACGATGTGCGCGCTCGGACAAATCTCCCGAACCGGACAGCGCTCGCAGAGCGGCGTGGGCGCCTTGCAGATCGCTCGTCCGTGCAGGATCAGCCAATGATGCGCGTGACGCAGCTTCGCTTCGGGCACGAGTTTGACGACGTCGTCTTCGACCGCACGCGGCGTCTTGCCCAGGGAAAGTCCCAGCCGGTGCGCGACGCGAAACACGTGCGTGTCGACCGCGAATGCCGCCTCGGCGAACGCGACCGAAAGTACGACGTTCGCCGTCTTGCGGCCGACGCCGGGCAACGCTTCGATCCGCTCGCGCTCCTGCGGCACCTCGCCACCGTTCTCGGCCACCGCGCGTGCCGCGGCGATGACGTTCTTGGCTTTCATGCGGAAGAATCCGCACGACTTGACGATCGCCTCGACGTCGCTCTGCTCCGCGGAGCCCAGTGCTTGCGGCGTCGGATACTTTGCAAAGAGCTGCGGCGTGGTGAGGTTGACGCGCGCGTCGGTGCACTGCGCGCTCAAAATCACGGCGATCAGCAGCGTGAAAGGCGACGCGTAGTCGAGCGCGGTGACGGCGGTCGGATAGGTCACTTCGAGGATGGCGAGCTCGCGCAGCGCGGTGGAGCGCGCGACCTTGCGCGTAGGAAATGGAATCTTCGGCGCGGAGGCGGCCCTCCGAAGGCGAACTCTTTCCGTCACGATGTCTCTCTTCAAGCCCAAAGATCCGTCCATCCCGCCCGGCCAGACGCTCACGAAGGGGTTTCCGGTCCTGCACGTCGGCGACATCCCGCGCTTCGATCCCGCGACCTGGCGCCTGCGCTTCTTCGGACTGGTCGAGGATCCGTACGAGTTGACGTGGGACGCGCTGCGCGCCGAACCGACGGTTGAGTGGCGCGGCGACATCCACTGCGTGACGCGGTGGAGCAAGAAGGATACGATCTGGCGGGGCGTGCCCTTCAAACGCCTGGTCGAACGCGCGCGGCCAAAAGCGGAAGCGAAATTCGTGCTGCAACACGCCGACAACGCCTATACGACGAATCTCCCGCTCGAAGCGATGCTCGGCGACGACGTTTTAGTAGCGTACGAATTCGATGGCCAAGCCCTCGAGCCGATTCACGGCGGCCCCGTCCGCATGTTCGTACCGAAATTTTATTTCTGGAAGTCCGCAAAGTGGCTGCACGGCCTCGAATTCTTGGCCGAGGATCGGCCGGGCTTTTGGGAGACGCGCGGCTACCACAACGACGCCGATCCCTGGAAGGAAGAGCGCTACGCCGACCTGCCCAAATGGTTCGGCTAAAGCTAAAGCGCGAGACGGATGCCGGCGGTGTCGCGTTCGATGACGCCGTCGCGGGCGAGGCCGGTAACGATGCCGTCGAAGGCGTCGGCATCGTGATGCGGCAGTGCGGGCGCGAGTTCTTCGTGCAAGTCCAGCAGCGAGATGCGTTCGCCCGGCGGCAGCTCGCGCAAACGGTCGATGACGCGGCCGCGCACGAAGCGCGTCGTCTGCTCGAAGCGCAGCCGTTCTTGCGGCGAACGCGGTACGGCATGTTGTGCCGAGCGCCGCGCGAGCGACGCGCCGTCGATCGGGGCCGCCCGGCAGGCGTGCTGCAGCGGGCACAGGAGACATTTGGGCGCGCGCGCGGTGCAGAGGCTCGCGCCGAGATCCATAAGCGCCGAATTGAACGCGAAGCCGTGCCCCACGGGTACCAGCGTCGCTGCCGTCGCATCGAGTTCGGCCGCACTCGCGAGCGGTGGCCATTCGAGACCGTACTGCGTGCGATGAACGATGCGCCGGACGTTCGTGTCGATCGCGACGACGCCCTCATCGAAAGCGAACGCCGCGATCGCTCGCGCGGTATACGGCCCGATACCGGGCAGCGCGCGCAGCGCGGCTTCATCGCGCGGTAACGCACCGCCGTACTGCACGACGACCGACTTCGCGAGACGGTGCAGCCGCATCGCGCGCGAGTTGTAGCCCAGACCCTGCCAGGCGCGCAGCACGTCGGCTTGCGTCGCCGCGGCGAGGGTGGCGAACGACGGCCAACGCGCGACGAAGCTCTCGAAGATCGAAACGACGCGGTCGACCTGCGTCTGCTGCAGCATGAACTCGCTGACGACGATGCGATAGGGGTCGCGATTCTTGCGCCACGGTAGCGCGCTGCGGCCATGCCGTGCGAACCAGTCGAGCAACGCCGGCGCGAAGCTCAGCGTGATGCGAGAGCCGTCATCGCGCGTCCGATGCGGGCGATGCCTTCGACGAGCCCTTCGCGCGAGACGGGTGTGATCGCGAGCCGGAAATTGTGATCGCCCCCGGACGCTGCGTAAAAAGCCTCCCCGAAGAGGAACGTCGCGCCGACGCGCTCGGCGGCGTCGAGCAGCGCCCGCGCGCGCGTTTCGCGCGGCGCAGTCACCCAAAGGTAAAAGCCGCCGGCCGTCTCGGAAACACGCATCGCTTTGGGCCAGTGTTCCGCGATCGCCGCGCGCGCGATCACGCGACGGCGCGTGACCTCATCGCGCAGACGCGTGACGTGTTCGTCGTAGTCGCGTCCGAGATAGTCGCAGACGCCCGCTTGCACATAGAGACTCGTCGCCATGTCGTAGGATTGCTTGCGCAGCAACAACCGTTCGTAGATGGTGCGCGGCGCGGTCAGCCACCCGAGGCGCAGCGACGGCGCGATCGTTTTCGAGAACGAACTGAGGTACAGCACGTAATTCGGAGAGTGCGAGACAAGTGGCGGCGGGGCCGCAAGCGCAAACTCACCGTACGGATCGTCCTCGACGATCGGCACGCGGGCACGCTCGGCGAGCTTGACGAGTCGCTCGCGGCGATCGGCGTTCATCATCGCACCGGTCGGATTGTGCAGCGACGGCATCGTGTAGATGAAGCGCGGCCGGCGTGTGCGTAAGATCGCCTCGACGTGGTCGACGCGCATGCCGCCTTCATCGACGGCGACCGGTATCGCACGCAAACCCGCGATTTGAAAGATCTGCAGGGCGCCCGGGTAGGTCGGCGCCTCGACGATGATTTCGTCGCCCGGCTCCGCCAGCGACTGCGCGACGAGCGATATGCCTTGCGTCGAGCCGGTGAGCACGAGCACGTCGCGCGCGTCGATCGCGCAACCGCGCCGGCGCATGCGTGCGGCGATCGCTTCGCGCAGCGGCGCGTGTCCTTCGGAATCGCCGTAACTGAGCACGTAATCGGGATCGCCTGCGACCCGTGCGAACGACGCCGCGAGTTCGCCCAGCGGCGAGGGCTGCACCGGCGGCACGCCTTGGACGAACGCGATCCGCTCGCCGTGAAAGGTCGCCGCCAATTCGCCCAAAACTTGCGGATACGACCCGACCTGCCACGGCGGCAGCGTAACCCACCACGGCACGTCCGCCGTCCGCGGCGCGTGCGTCGCCGAACGCGCGACGCGCGAACCCGAACCGACGCGCTGTTCGATCAGACCCGCCGAGACGAGCTCGCGGTAGGCGTGCACGACGGTACTTCGGTTCACGCCCAGCCGGTCCGCCAGCACGCGCTCGGGCGGCAAACGGGTCGCCTCGGGAAGGGTCCCGGTCAAAATCGCTTCGCGCAGATCTTCATAGATCTGCTGGTAGATCGGCACGATGCTCGTCCGATCGACAACGGGAATCGCCGAGGGCCACCCGATATCGCGCATTGGTATGCTATTGGACGTTTCATTGGAGGGTTCCGGTTTCGCCGGTGCAGGTGCCTTCTCGATGGCCGATGGGTTGGCGACCCGCGACGAAGGACGTCGCCAAAGGCACGATTGCGGCCCGCAATACCGCTTGAATGAAGCTTCGCGTCTTTGAGGAATGTGCGCTCGCGCTTGCGCCTTGCCCATAACGGAGACGATGGTCGGGATGATTGCTGTCTCTCCCGCGGTCCAAAACCGAACCCTCGATTCGCGCAAAATGGTGGTTCGCGCTCTTCTTTCTGCCGTGCTGTCGTTGCTCAGCGCGGGATCGAGTACGGCTTTTGCTCGCGATCCGATACAGCTCGGTCCTGCGCCGGAACTGTCCGTCGGATCCACGACCGGCGACGGCGTCACGTTGACCGTTAGCGATTTGCGGCAGGAAGAGATCGGAGACAGTGCCCTCACCCGTGAGTTCGTCGGAGCCGGTAAGGTGTTCCAAGTCGTGCATGTTACGATGAGGAATCGGAGCAGAAAGACGTACTACCCGAGTCCTCTGGACTTCGTGATGTTGGACAGCGATGCGAACCGCTATAAATGGTGGCCGGTGCATCGCTCCATGACGGCTGGATTTCCGGATGGCAAAGAGGTCCTCGAGCCCGGTGAGAGTGCGTCGGCCGATGTCTCGTTTGCGCTGCCTCGTTCTAAAACGCCGGCTGCTATCGAGTGGGGCACACCGAGTCTCATCGAAGCGAATGCACCGACTGCTGCTGCGATCGGTACGCGGGTCGTTCTGATACCCGACAAGGCGGGACACCCCGTGTCGTCGCTAAGACCTCACGGACCAACCGGCGTGACCTCGCAGTTGGGAGTAACCGTCCGTTTGGGAAAGGCTCAGGTCGTAGCACTACCGGCGTCGGTTGGAAGCCGAGTTCCGCCCGGGTTTATCGTCGAAACGATAGCCGGCACGATGGAGAATCAAACGAACGGCACGCTCGAAGTACACACCGAAGATTTCATCGCGCTCGACTCGCGCGCGCTTCCCTCGGCCTACCTGCTGAGAAAAGATCCGCTGGCCATGGACAACTTGTACATCAAAGCGGGGAAGACGCTGTCGGGGAATCTGACGTACATCGTGCCTTCTAGCGATCCACCGATCGCGATTCGTTGGACCCCAGTCGGCTTCATCGGCCACGATCCGCCAAGCAACAAGATCATCATGCTGCCGCACTAGCGATGTTGCCTTCACAAGTTTCCGCTGCAATCTACTTCACGCTTTTTGTCGTCGCCTTGACCGGAATCCCCGCGCGTGCGACGGAGGTCGATGTGCCGTCCGAAGCGAGCGATTTTATAGCGTTGCTCGCGTTTGTGAGCGACGCGCAGCTGACGGATCCGGAACGCGAACGCGTATCCGCCCAGACGCAATCCGATTTGCACGCGGATTCCGCCGGCGTGCGGCGCACCGACCTGAAGGTGCGCAAGTTACTGGCTTCGCTCCCCCGTGCCGAGGCGTGGGAGCGGGCGGATCAACGCGAGACGCTGCGCTTACAGATCGAGATGATGCCGGCATCCAATCCGGCCCGGCAAATCGTCGAGCGACACGACCCGACTGTCGTCTTCGATCGTGCCCACAAGCGCTTGATCACCGAAGGCACGCTTGCCGCATGGCGACGCGCGTGCGTCTGGATGACAAACCTTCTTTCCGTCCCGGGACCGGCGGCCGATTTCGTTACGAGCGAGCGCGCCTACTTGAAGGCGAACTACGCCTCGCTGTCCGACGCGAAACAGGAGCAGGTCGCGCACATAGAACGTGACTATCCTGTCGCCGTTTTGATGTTCGGGCACGTAGACCCGGCCAAACGTGCCGAATTCGTCCGCGTCTCGCGCCCGCTTGCGCGCGATCGAAAGCAACTCGGCCTTCGCGTTGCCGACACGATGTGGCAGAGTTACGATATTGCGATGCAGCAGCAGATCGTAAATCAGTCGATCCTGCTCAACGCCGGCTTCAACTACGGCGGCCTCTACCACCACATGTACAACCACCTCTGATCGAGACGCCGCGTCGGCTTCCTGGCGAGCCGGACGCGCGACGAGCGCGAAGGGCGCGACGCTTGGAGGTCGTCACGCAAGTGCCGGGACGATTAAGGGAATGGTCACGGAGAACGTCGTGTAGCGCCCCGGTTCGCTTTTGACGACGATATCGCCGCCGAACTCGTCGACGATGCGATTCTTGACGATATCGAGGCCTATGCCGCGTCCGGCGTCGGCATCGACGCTTTCGACGGTTGAGAATCCCGATAAAAACATGACGCCAACGGCCTCGGTATCGGAGAGCGCCTGCGCTTCTGCGGCGGGCAAGACGGCCGCCTCGACGGCGCGGCGCCGAATCCCGGCTGCATCGACGCCGCGGCCATCATCATGGAAGAGGAAGCCGAAGGACTCCTTATCGCTGCCGATCCTTTGGATCAGCACGGTTCCGTACTTGGGCTTTCCGTTGCGCACGCGCTCCTGGGGCGGCTCGATTCCGTGAACGATCGCGTTCCGCGTTAGCTGAATGAGAACGTCTTTCACTGCGCGGCGATGCGCATCCGTGAGACCGCGCAGGTCGAAGCCCTCGGCCTCGATTGCAACCTCTTTACCTTGACGCGCCGCAACGGTCACCGCCAAATCCGCAAGACTGGCGACCGCGTCGTCACTGGTCCGCCGTTCGATTGCCGAAAAATCACCGGGCGAGAGCGAAACGAACCGGTGCCTGCCGTTCGTCCCGTTGCCTGCGACCAGCGGCGCTCGCTCCACGCCGGGAGGGCGCAGCCGAATGCCAGTCAGCTTGTTCCGCAGGCCTTCGAGCTCTTCCAGATCGGAATGCAGCTCGGATTGACCTAAGACGATCGTAAGGAAATCGTCTCCCGTAAGCGTCGCTTTCTTGCGCAGTTCTGCGATCTTCGCTTCGGCCTTTGAGGCTCTGCTCTCGATGAGCTCCAGCCCCAGCAGCGCGGCGCCTCCCTTTATGTTGTGAACGCAGCGAAAAACGACAGCGAGACGTTCGCGCAGCTCCGTCTGCGACGGCGAAGACACGAGACCGGCGATTTCTTCGGCCTTCATGGACTCGTTAACCGTTCGCATGTTCGCGTGCGTCGTCGTGAGAAAGTCGTCGAGCGCGCGCGGCTCGATGTTGATAATGCCGAGCAGCAACGCGAACTGACGCTCTTTCTGTTTCTCCGACTCCCGAAGTTCGCGTTCGAGCATCACGCGCTCCGTCGTATCGGACACGGCCACGAAGATTTGAACGATTTCATCGTTTTCGTCGTAGATGCGCCGAAAGTCCATCCGCAGAAACCGCGTCGTATAACCGCCGGATTCCGTATTCGTAAAATTCACCTCGACGTCTTCGAGGGGGTTTATTCGCGACAGCGTGCGCTCGCTGCGCTCTTCGTCGAAAAGCATATCCGTGAAATCTTTGGCCGTTGCATAAGTACGTTCGCTGACGAGTCCGCGAAGCAAGTCGAGGAAATTGCGACCGCCCAGCCCTTGGCTTCGAAATATCGCTTCGGCTTCTTGCGAGTATTGCGGCTCGATGAAAAAGTCTCGGTCGAGCAAGAACAAACCTTGGTTCACCGTGCCCATGATCATGTCGGTGCTGGTTTTCGCTTCCGCGAGTCCCCGGGTCGTCTCCGCGAGCGAATCGACGATACCGTGCAGCTGTGCGGTGAAGCGACCCGAACTCGCGCGCGCAGCGCGAATCCGAACGAAGATCGAACCAACGATAATGATGAAGCCGATCAAGGCCGACGCGGTCAGCACGGTCCGCGCTCGATTGAGCGACGCGAGCCGACGGGCGGAATCACGATCCAACTGTAATGAGAGGTCGTTCATGAGGACGGCAAGCCCGTCACCGCCGCCGACGACTGCGTGTGCGATTCCCTCGATCTCGGGCCCCGGGAGTAACGAACGGCCGGCGGTGGCTTCGATACGATCGTAAATGGGCTTCCAGATCAGCGTCGCGTCGGCAACGAACTGCTGCTGCGACGGGTCCGTCAACGGTTGTACGCGAACGCGACGGCCCCCGATGACCTCGGCGGTCCCGCCCTTGATAAACGACTCCAATGTGTCGTTGAACCCGTTCGCCGACAGCAGCAGTTCCGCATGCGGATCGACGTACGTCCGGCGATAGATATAATCGCTCTGCATGAGCAGCGCGTTCTTCGCAAGATTTTGCGCGAGATCGCGTTCACGAGCCGCAAGACCGCTGAGTTCGGTTGCCAGCGCGTTGAAGCGATCGATCGACGCGTTGAGCTCGGCCACGATGACGAGGGACAGCGCCGTGACGAACACGCCGAGGACGAACAAGACAAATGCCAACACGCGCGCCTTGTTTTGCGCGGCGGTCGCAGTTGCAGCGTCGCTCCCTGCGGGTCCGCTGCGCTCAGACGTCGACATTCGCCACCTCCTCAGCTCGCCGCAATTGCGTCGCAAACGATGCCTCGAACGCGTCGAGATAGCGAAACACGCTCGCGACGACCAGGACGGCGACGATCAAAATGAAAACGACGAAGAGGCTCATGGATCGTTACGCTCCGCTGCAGGTGAACCCAGTTCAGGCGTACGCAAGAATGGGCGCCGGCATTGCGCTCCCCCAGCAAGAAACGGCGTAGAGAACTCTACTTTATATCTTTCGAACGGGGCGCTCGATTATGGCAGCGTTAAATTGTCATTAACGCGGCAAGCGTCGGTTGCTTCGCGTGCGTGAAAAATGATGCGGCGGCTGAAATCGAAAACATATCGCGTATAAGTCGGCGGAGCGCCGGTCCGGCGGTTCGCGCGAAACGCACAAAAGGTCGCTGTGCTTCCGAGCGTCAGAGAGAAGTCGGGTGAAGTTACTTATCGTAGACGACGCAAACGTTATCCGCAGGCAGATCAGGCGCATGGTCGAGGGGACGAACGGTCGCGCGCTCGAGTACGAGATCGAGACCGCGGTCAACGGCGTGGACGCCATGCGAAAATTCGACGCCTTCGAACCTGGCATCGTGACGTTGGATATTACGATGCCGGAGATGGACGGCTTGGCCTGCGTCACGCAGATGCTGCGGCGCGCTCCGACGACGCGAATCCTCGTGATATCGGCGCTCGCCGACCGGGCGACTGCCGTGGAGGCGGTCAAGCGCGGTGCGAAGGGCTTCTTGCTCAAGCCGTTCTCCGCCGAGACGCTTCACGAAGAGATCGAAGAGTTGCTTCGAGAGCCCCGGAGGAAGAAAAAGTTGTGACTGAGGACGATCTCAAGATATTCGTCTCAGGGACGTCGCGCTATTTCGAACGAGTGTCGAAGCAGTCGGCGCAGATTTCGACACCGTTTCTCAAGGGCCCGGGCGACAACGTTATGTACGACTTTGCCGCCGTGATCGGAGTAACGGGCTCCCAACGCGGCTGCGTGTACTACACGGCGCCGCGCGACATGGTCTGCGAGCTCGTTACCAACCTCGGCGAAGAGGACGACGCCGACGATGCGCTCCTGGCCGACTACATCGGCGAGATCGCAAATACAATATCGGGCAACGCCAGAGAAGGTTTAGGAAGCGGTTTCATGATCTCAGTCCCGGTCATCCTAGCGCAATTTCACGATGTCAGCTTTCCGCAAGAAACACCCGCTTTCGTCATCCCGATCCTTTGGAAGAAGCATCGCTCCGCGCTCATCATTTGTCTCAAAGACGGGGAACGCATTCGTGTTCAGTAAAGAAGTCTACGAACGCCCAGCGGACTTCCGCGCTCGAGTCGGCACCGCGCGCTTCCGCCAATACGAGTGGCAGTTTCTCGCCGACTTGGATGGTCAGGCGACCGTCGGGGAGATTCTGACTCGTCTCGGCCTCGAGCATGCCGCGATGGCGGCCTTCATCGAGCAGCAAGTCCAGAACGGCGTCATCGTTCCGAGCTTGATGACGTATGACGAATTCGCCATGCATCATGGCGCGGCAACTCACGTGCGACCCGAGCCGCATACCGCCGCGCGCCTCGACCTGCAGCAAGAGTCAAGCGCGGCTGCCACAGGGTCCGCCGCCGATGCAGTACCGGCGGTTGACGGCACCGAACCGGGGGCGGACTCAGATCATGAACGACGTACGCCGCTGGTCTTTACGCTTTCGGGTTCGGGTCGTTCGAAGAACGAGCAAAGTAAGAGCTAACGAATCGCTAACGGCCAAGCTCGGCAACGCCGACATTTGAAGCGTGGCGCGCGCGACGACGTGGCGCCTTTACAGATCTTCGAGACGGCTATCGGAGGTCGGGTGATAGCCGTAACGCTGCATGTGCCAGTTGAAAGTAAACCCGGAAAGAATCGCAATACAGAGCGAGCTCGTGGCGTCGCTCGGATCGTTCGTTACCGCGAAAACCAACGTCGCGAGCCCGCCGGCGACGATGCCCAGAAACGACACCGGAAGGACGGCGGCGACCGCTAGGGGCGCGGGTTCGTCATCGCTCAAGATGCAGCACTCGGTGAGGCAGGCAGGGGCGCCGATGCGGCCTCTGAACGACGCTTCGATTCGATGACGAGCGGAAAGAGCAGCCCCATGATCATAAGGAGTGAGATTGGCGTCAGGCTCACGGATGCACCGAGTCCCATGCTCTTTATCGCAACGCCCACCGACGGGCCGATCAGACCGGCGACGCCCCACGCAGTCAAGACCAGGCCATACGTTGTGCCGAATCTGCGAACCCCGAAGATGTCGGCGGCGAAGCCCGGCATCGTGCCGAAGCCACCGCCGTAACACGCAAGGACGATCGTGACGATCAGAGCGCCGAACCAAAGATTGTTCACGAGACCGGTAGCGAGCATCAGATATGCCGCGCCCTGCGCGCCGAAGATGATGTTGAACGTCAACCGCCGGCCAATTCGATCGGAGAGCGCTCCGAGGCCGATACGACCGAGCCCGTTCGCCGCTGCAAGCACGGAGTAGAGTGTCACGACGAGCGGCAGCGGCGCGCCCGTCAGCTCTTGCAGGATCGGCACGACGTTGCTGATGACGATCAAGCCGCCAACAACGTTGATGAGTAGCATGAACCAGAGCAGATAAAACTCCGGGCTCTCCGTCAGCATCACGGAGACCCGAGTCACCGCGGGCTGATCCTTAAGACGTTCATTCGGAGGATCGCTCAGGAGAAGCGCTCCGGCCACCCCGACCACCGCGAAGACGAGGCCCGAGGCGAGCAAGATGCCCGCAAGGTTCGACACGATACTTCCAGCATAATTCGATGCTAAGGGCTGACCCGGCGTAACGGTCGCCATGAGCGCCGAAAGTTGCTGCGAAGCCGGTAGCTGTCTGAGGCCGATGCCGTATGCGACGGCACCGAAGCCGAACGGCATGACCGCAAACCCGCCTGCGAAGCCGCTATGCTTGGGAAACCATTTGAGCATTGCCGAGACGACGGAGATGTACGCAAGGCCGCAGCCGATTCCACCAACCCCGCCGTACCAAAATGCGAGCCAAGGCAGACCAAATTGTAAGCCGAGCCCGGAAACCACGTTTCCAATCGCCCAGAGCGCACTTCCAACGACCGCGACGTTCCTGGGTCCGACGCGATCCTGCCATATGCCACCGAGTAGTCCGCCGATGCCGAGAAGGAAGTTCACGAGCATAAAGGGCAAGATCGTTTCGAATGCGGACCGCCCGAACGCCGCTTGTAGCGGGCCGACGAAGACCGAGTTGTACGAATAGATCGCACCGATGCCGTGCATGACAAGGATGCTGGAGAGCGCGACGATGCTACGTTGCATGCGCAGGTTCCGGGCGCAGGCTAACTGGATCAGACGTGGATCGCCGCATAATCATCGCGATGCGGAATCGCTTGCGCCGCAAAGAGGGTCGCGGCCGCCCTGCTATCGGTTGCATCACAGCCTCCCGGGGATAGGTCGCCCGGCTGCGTTCGCTCGATCGTGAAGAATTCGTCCGGTGAGCGTCGACCACGTTGACCGCGGATGCGCGCGGCGTAGGTGTCCTGGATGGCTTGATGGTCGCACTTGCGGACGTAGTTTTCCGTAACCTTACCAGCATCGTAGCGATAGCCCTCACATGCCGCGATCAGCGAACTCGTATCCGTCGTGCCGGCTTCCATGATTCGATCGAGGAGAAGTTCGCCACTTACGTAGCCCAAATACTGACGCCAATTGGGCGGAAAAGCTTGCGCGCGGGCGCTGAGCTTCGAATAGATCTCCTGCGTACGCGTTCCGTGCACGTCGGGACCCCAGAGATATCCGAAGACCGAACCGCCGATTTGACGGACCGGCAACGCCGCGGCCGACTCATTGCCGCAAAGGATGCCGCCAATGCGCATCCGCCGGTTCAAGCCGTAATCGATCGCCGATTTGACCGACTCGGTTGTGTCTGGACCGTAGTTGCAAAGCACCAAGACCTGGGCGCCGCTTCGCCCTGCGGCGCGCATGATCGGGCCGAATTCGGTCTCGCCGGAAGCGTGCACCCGCGAGCCCGCCTCGCTGCCGCCGGCGGCGCGAAGACGATCGCGCAAACGTCCATACGCGTCCCGACCGAATGCGGTATTCGCGACAACGAAGAACCAGCGGTTACCATCCTGAAGCAAAGCCGGAGCGACCGCAGCCGCCAGCATGGCATTCGAACTCGTCGTCCGGATCGTGCAGCGATTTGCCTTCACACCGGTGAGATCGGTAGCGTGCGCCGTCGAAAAGTAGAGCACGCCCGAGCGCTGCGCTACATCCGAGACGGTCAGGGCGGCTCCGGAGGCGACGCAGCCGACGAGCGCATCGACCTTCGCGTCCTCGATCAAACGCTGCGCCTCGTATTTTCCGATGATTGGTGTACTCGTATCGTCGCCGCGTAAGACTTCGAAGGTAACGCGACCTCCGAATCTTCGGGTCGCATCGTCGACGGCTTGCTGTAGCCCAGTACTCTGGGCGAGGGCAGCTGCTGCGTACAGGCCCGTAAATCCGTCGATATGACCGATCTTTATCGTCGCTCCGCCACCGGCGGCAATAACATCTTTGGGCGGGACGAGGGGCTGGGCGTCGACCCGGCGCGACTCGAGAAGTGGGAAGCCGAGCGCGGCGGCGCCGGCGACCGCGAGCCCGAGCCGCCCGGCCCGGCGACAGAATTCGACTCGCGATTGCGGAAGCGAAGGTAGACCGCTCACCTCTGCGTCGGCTCTCGTATCACTCTCGAACGACCGATCGATTCGTAAACGCTCCGTCGCTGACTCCCTTGCAAGTGCGCACGAGTCGACATTGTACCGATAAGCTAACGTCACGCATATTAAGAGCGCATGATCTTCGATGGTGTTCAGTTTAAGAAGGCGATAAGAAAGGGCGAACGCGCTATCCCCGTGGGCTGCTCCGACGTCCGCGTATGCGAGCGACCATATCGGCAAACGGAACGCGGGGAACACGGCTGGCAGACTGCGCCTCGAGCCACGCATCGATCACACTTTGTGGAATCTCGCAAAGCGTCGCGATGTGGCCGCCACTCCGGCCAATGACGACATATTTTTCGGCTACCTTCACGACGTGCAACGCGGCCGCGTTTGGCAGCATCGTGGTCTCGAGAACAGTGATCAAGCGGCCGTCGCCACGGCGGCTTAGCCGCTGGCGCAGATTCATTCGCGCGAGGAATTGTAAACCGAATAAGACCACCGCGATGACCGCGAACGCTCCGAGCATCCGCCCCGCCAAGACGAAGTCCATACGCGTCGCATTCGGAGGCTCTCCGAACCGAACCCGTCGATTTACGTTTGACCGTCGCGGCGTGATCGGCGTCCCCGCGAACGGATTCTCGCCGCGACTTTCATTTGGTCCGCACGGCGTGATCGGAATACCGACAGGTTTGTCACGTGAAGGACCACAGCATGTCGGCGCTTCCGCAAAGCGATCTCCTTAAGATCGGTCAAACCGTCGATGCTCACCGGTTGGGACGCGTCGTCGTCAAGCGGTTCATCGGCGGCGGTGGCCAAGGTGAAGTATACGAAGCCGCAGTCGGCGCCGCGACGCTGGCGCTCAAGTGGTACTTTCCGGACTATCTCCCGCAAGATCCGCTTCTCGAGGGCCGGCTCGTCAAGCTCATCGGCCGGCAGGCTCCGAACCGGCGCTTTCTTTGGCCGTGCGACATGGTACGTGCTGCCAAAACACCATCGTTCGGCTACCTCATGCCGCTGCGCGAGGCGCACTTCGCGAGCATCACCGACGTCCTGTCTCGAAGAGTCGACCCATCATCGCGCGCGATCGTGACGGCCTGTTTTGAACTCGCCGATGCGTTCGCATGCCTGCACGCGGCCGGGCTTTGTTACCACGACATCAACCGCGGCAATCTCTTCATCGCTCCGATATCGGGCGAGATTCGGGTCTGCGACAACGATAACGTGAGCGTCAACAACGACGAGGGCGGAATCTGGGGCCACCCCCAATTCATGGCCCCGGAAATCGGCCTGAAAAAAGCGAAGCCGAGCCAACAGAGCGACATCCACTCGCTCGCTATTGCGCTCTTCGAGTTATTGCTGATCGACCACCCGTTCATCGGCGCGCTCCAACACGGGATGCTCGATGCCGAGGCCGTTTTCGACATGCTCGTACGCCGTCCGGTCTTCATCTTCGATCCACGCAACGACACGAACCGTCCCGTTCCCGGTGCTGGGCACTCGGCGGCGCAGATTTGGCCGACGTTGCCGCGGCACGTTCGCGAATTGTTCATTCAGGCTTTTACGGTCGGTCTACACGATGCGAGCGCACGGGTCCAGGAAAGCCAGTGGCAAGAGGCTATGCTCGGCTTGCGTGATGCGATCTATTATTGCCACAACTGCCGGGTGGAACTATTTTATGACGTCGGAGGCGACCCAAACGCCAGACCGGCGTGCTGGCGTTGCCAGGCAACTCCCAAGGCGCCCGTCGCCCTATGCATCGAGAACGACACGATCGTTCTCAACGACGATACGCGCCTCCAGCCGCATCATCTGGGCGCGTCGCAGCGGTATGAGATCGAGGCGGCGCTGGGCGCCGTTTCCATCCACCCCGCACATCCGACGGTGCGCGGCTTGCGCAACCTTTCGAATGCGCCGTGGATGGCGTATCCCCAGGACGGCGCCCCCGAACGCGTCGATCCGGGGCGTTCGATCGCGATCCAGATCGGTTGCCGCATCGATTTCGGCAGTCGCAGCGGAGTGTTCGTGGACCGTTGCGCCACTGCACTCGATCCAGTGGCGGCCGCGCGATGAATCCGAGCGATGCAACGCGCAGCCCTTCGCCGCGACCCGGGGGAGCGGTCGGCCGCCGTCCCTTGCCCTTCATTTGGATTTGCGATTGTTCGGGGTCGATGAGCGGTGAGAAAATTCAGTCCTTAAATTTCGCGATCAAAAATGCGCTGCCCGCCATGCGTAAGACGGCCCAGAACGCTCCCGGCGTGCAGGTTCTCGTCCAGACCCTGTCATTCGCCAACTACGTTCGCTGGGAACAGGCCGTCGCCACACCCGTCGAGTCGCTGACGTGGGTCGATCTCAAGATCGAGGGTCCGCCGCTATCGACTGGGACGCGCATCGGCGAAGCGCTGTCATGGGTTGCGACGATGCTGCCGAAGCCGACGACGACGTTCTTTCCGCCGGTCTTGGCACTCGTGACCGACGGCATGGCTACCGATGACGTGGAAAAGGGCGTCAAGGCGCTTATGGCCACGCCGGCCGGCGCGAAAGCCATTCGCGTCGCCGTCGCAATCGGAGAAGACGCGGACTTTTCCGCGTTGCAGCGTTTCATCGGCAACGACGAGATCAAGCCGTACCGGGCACAAAATGCTCCCGAATTGATGCGTCTGATACAGGCCGTCTCGACGGCTCCGTTGCGCACGAGTTCGACGCCGCTCATGCGCCCCGGCGCAACGTCGCCCCGGCCCGACTCGCGCAGTCCGGTCACGAGTGAAACCAGTATCGCGATTAACGACCTCACCGACAAAGTGTGGTGATTTCGGTGGACGCAGGCGAACGCGCGCGGCAGCGGAGATGGTTCGTCTCCGGGCGCTCGGTGCGCGGCAGACAACACGCTGCGAACGATGTCCCCCTTCAGGACGCGATTGCCTTCGCACCCCATTGCGGCCCTTCGGTGGCGGCCGTCCTTGCCATCTCCGATGGGCATGGAAGCCCAACGTGCTTTCGAAGCGACATCGGTGCGCGGATCGCGTGCCAAACCGCGCTCGAGACCTTCGCGCGGCTCGCGCATTCGACGAGCTCGGGCGCCCGATTTCCCAAGCTCGACGCGGGCGCACACCGGCGCCTGACGGGCGCGTGGCGCGAGCGCGTGCAGCGAGACCTTGACCGAGTGCCCTTTACCGACAGCGAGTTGCACGCCCTCGATGCGCCGGGGCGCTCGGCGCGCGAAGCGGTTCTGTGCAACCCGTATCTCGCGTACGGTGCAACCTTGCTGGCCGTCGTCGTGACCGCAGTCTACGCAGCGTACCTCCAAATCGGGGATGGCGATTTGCTGGTCCGCAGCTCGCAGGGACGAACGCGGCGAATTTTCCCACGCGACGACTCCTTCGCCGCGACCGAGACGAAGTCGCTCTGCTCACCCCAAGCATGGCGCGACATACGCAGCTGCGTGCAGCCACACGATGACGCACCACCCGCGCTTATCCTCGCGTGTACCGACGGATACGCGAATTCGTTCGGCACCGACGCGGATTTTCTGCAGATCGCGCAAGACTACGAGCATCTCATCGCAGTCGAGGGGTTCGAGCCGGTCGCCGACGCGCTCGAGCAATACCTGGACGATACCTCCACCGAGGGTAGTGGCGACGACATCACGCTCGGCGTCATAGCGTTCGCAGGTGCATCCTCAATCGCGCGAGCTTCGCACGACACGCTGCAGCCGCTCGCATCGGGTCGGACCGCGTGAGCCCGTTATCCGATGAGGCGATCGAGCTGCTAAAAAACGCGCTCGCAAGCGAGGGCCTCGGAATCGCGGGCGACGCCGCCCGTCTGACGGGCCTGCTCAAAGACTCGGCTCGGGGACGGCTCGAGCGCGAGATCGATGCGCTCGTAACGGCGGTCAAATCGGGCGTCGTCTCGGAGCTGCTCGAGCGACGCGCGCAGGGCGGCAGCCTCGACGCGACGCTGAACGCGCGCCTCACCGACCTGTTGGCGGAGCGCTTGAGCTTGGGAGACTCGCGCTACGCGGTAGCCGCCTGGCGCGCCGCGCTCGGCTTCTCCACGATCGATGCGACACGTGCCGCAGCGCCAACCGAACCGAAACGCCAAGCACGCCTCAAAGCCGAAGCACGCCCCACGTCCGAAGCGTGGACCACAGCGAGATCTAAGCCGTACCGCTGGCGTTCGTTCGCCGTCGGCGCCTTCATGGTGATTCTCATCGTGGCAGGTTCCACGCGTTTGCGCCACTGGCTCGCAGCCAGGCCGCTGCACGCACCCGAATCTCCGGCTCGCTATGCCCTCGCATCGACGCCGTCGCGGAAGAGCGCGTTCGCGCTCTGCGGCTCAAATACGATCGGTTCACAACTCGGCCCGGATTTCGCGCGGGCGTTCCTGTCGTCGCTGGGCGCGTCCGCGCCGTCGGTTCGCACCACTCGTACGGACGAGGCGGATGTCGAGGGAGCAGTGGAAGGTCGCGACTTGACCATTCCGATCGCCGCACATGGATCGGCGACGGCGTTTGCAGGCCTGGGATCCGGCGCATGTCAGATTGGGATGGCATCGCGTGCGATCAAAGACAACGAGGTCGAGAGGCTACGCTCGTTCGGAAACATGCGTTCTCGAAGCGCGGAGCACGTTATCGGGCTCGACGGTATCGCCGTGATCGTCAATGCGGCTAATCCCGTTTCGATACTCTCGATGCAGCAACTCGAAGACATTTTTACGGGGCACACGACGACGTGGAAGGCTTTGGGCGGCGGCCCCGGCCGCATCTCGGTCCTCGCGCGCGATGATAAATCCGGAACGTGGGACACCTTTAAGACGCTCGTCCTGAACTCGAGCCCGTTAGATCCTTCAGCGCGACGCTTCGAGGACAGCGCGACGCTCTCGTCGGCGGTGGCGGCGGACCCGAGCGCAATCGGATTCATCGGTCTACCGTATGTGAACCAGGCAAAGGCGCTTCGCATCGCTTCAGGCGCGACCCCGGTCGCTCCGACGGTTCTGACCGTGGGCCGCGAAACCTATCCGCTTAGCCGGCGACTGTTCCTCTACACCGCAGCGACGCCGCGCGATCCGCTGATCGGTCGGTTTATCTCTTTCGTCGAGTCCGACGCCGGCCAGCGAATCGTCAACCGCGACGGTTTTGTGGGCACCGTGACCTCGCTTGCGACGAGCAAGAGCAGCTCGCGCACGCTCCCGAGCGCAGCGCCGGCGCGCTACCGCGCGCTCGTCGATAGCTACGATCAAACGAGCTTCAACTTCTATTTCAACACCGGCAGCGATGAACTCGATAATAAAGCGCTCGTCGATGTCGGCCGCCTCCTGAGTCTGCTTCCGGCGACCGCGAATCGCAACAAATCGGTCGTCCTGGCGGGTTTTGCCGATAGTACGGGCGATCCGACGAGCAACGCGCAACTCTCGGACCTTCGCGCCCGCGCCGCTGCGCGTGAGCTTCGCGCGCAAGGCATACGCGTCAAGGAAACGGCCGGTTTCGGTCAGCAGCTACCGATTCGCGACAACGCAACGGTCCAAGGCCGCGAGAAAAACCGCCGCGTCGAGATCTTCTTGACGCGCTGATCGCGTGTCTCGATCGAGGGCACGGCACTAATTCACAACGCGATAGTAGCGGGTCGGAGCGCCGAAATATTGATCGAAGCCCGCACCGCTGGACTGCCACGAGAAAGCGTCCTGGCCCGAAGAATTCGAGAGGATATTCGACGCTCCCGCACCCGTTACGATGCCGATGTGGTGATCGTTGCCGGCAACCGCGATGTCGCCGGGCTGCGCCTGGGCGGCCGAAACTTGCACGCCTCGACCGCCCTCAAGTGCGGCCTCGACCGATGGAACGTAGTTCGGATTATCACCAAGCGGCGCCACGCCGGCACGCGCGAGTACCTTATTGACCTCGAACGCACATGCAACGTTGCCGCCGCCGGGTCCGTCCGCGCTCGATGTGCCGCACAGCTGCTGTGCCGCTTGCGCGATCCGCTCGTTGATGGAACCCGCAGTAGGAGCAGGCCCCGCCGGCCCGGCGGTTGCCGCGCCTTGCGCCGCCGGATTTCCGACGCCCGTTGCACCTTGAACGGATGCCGGCCCCGCGCTCGCACTCGAGCCGTAACTTGCCGGCGTCACGTAAGCGCTGCTCGGGTTCTGTTGTCCGAACGGAGTCGCTCCGCTTTGCGACTGCTCGAGTTCTAGCATCAGTTTGAGAAGCAGTTCGATCTCGCGCAGCAATTTGGCTTGCGGACCATTTCCGCTCGTTGCGCTCCCGAACGCGTCAGGTTGCGCCGTGAAGCGATCGGACGTCCCTCCGCTCCCCGACGCGGCCTCATTACCGGTGCCGAGACTCTCGACGAGCTTGGCGATCGCGGCGAGATCGATAGTGCCGTTGATAGATGGCATGCGCGCTACCTCACGTGATGTCGTACGACGAGGAGTCGACGACCGGACTTCCCCTACGTAGCCTGATCACGCCGGATCGTGCGTATGAAAATTACTGGGCAGAACGCTCCGGGAACCCTTCTTCTTCATACGAGTATCGCGCTTTGAACGTGCCCGCTTTCAACAGCGTGAAATACGCGCGTTTGAAAGGTCCGGACTGCGGTGTGGCGACGGCCTCCGCGAGATCTTGCACGAGCTCGATAAACTCGGGCACAAAGGGAACGTGCTTCTTCTCGCCGCTCGGCATCAGATAGGTGTTTTGAAAATTGATCTGTCCCGCGGGATCGTAATCGATCACCATATCGACCTGCGTCCAAGCTTCTGGAATCGCAGTGTTGAGCTCGTTTGCTATTTCTTGCCAGACTTCGGCTTCTGTCTTTGTCGGCATCGCTTAGCCTTTCGGGCGTGGATTGAAGAAGGCACGTTCTTGAACGACGCCCCCGTCGACTGCGAATTGGATGACGTATCGATGGGGACGTTCGCTCGTGTTTCTACCCGCGTAATAGGCGGAAAACCGCCCGTCGATGTCGTGTCCCGCGGCAGCTTGGCGCTTTAGATACATCTCGAGGCCTTTGTATTCACCGCTGTTGAGTTCACCGCTCCCGGGCGAGAGATTGAGCTTCCCACCACCGAAGCCGAACTGGTCGCCGCCGTGGTGGAATCCGACATCGCCGGGCAATCCCGCATGACCGATCGCTTTGTCGGTGCCGGGAATGCGATGGCTGGGTCCACCGACCGTCAGGCGTCCGCTCGTCGACAGCGGCCGCCCGAGGTCGTCGGTTTCGTAGAATTTTCCGGAGATCGCATAGATCGTGTCGGGTGCGGGATCGCCTTTCGCGACGCGCACGTACTGATCCCAATCGCGCAATCGCACGACTGGCTTATCGACGCCATCCAGCCCCGCTGCGACTCGCTTACCACTCTCGACGCGGACCTGCGGGAGGAGATCGGCGACGTCTAGGTCGGGCGCACAAGAAACCTTCGCGATTTCTCGGACGTCGGCAGCACTGAGGCGCTTGCGCTCGACGGGCGCTTCGGTCGGCTCATGCCGCTCTGTTGCGTGGCGCGCAAGCGTATCGGAGTTTGAAGGGGTGCGACCATAGCGATCCGCTTTCGCCGGCGCGCGAACCTCGGCGTCATCTTCGGAGGCCGAATTCGACGTCGCAATCCGCTCGGGCAAACGTGGTTCCCAGGAGACGGTCTTGATTGCGGACATGTTGTTACGGCGTTGCCGTGGAGGGCAATGCGGCCGTCGCGGGGCGAGGGTTAAAGAACGCGCGTTCCTGAACCGCTCCGCCGTCGACGGAGAACTGCACGGCGTAGCCGTTGGGACGCTGCGAGTCATTCGTGCGCGTGAACGCAGCTTCGAAGCAGGCGTCGACGTCGTGTCCGGCTTTTATTTGCCGTTTGAGAAACATCTCGAAGTTGAGATACTCGCCGCTATTGAGATCGCTGCTCGCCGGCGTGAGATTTAAACGGCCGCCGCCGAAACCGAACTGATCGCCGCCATGGTGAAAGCCGACGTCTCCGGGAAGACCCGCGCGCCCGATTGCCGTGTCCGGGCCGAAGAGTGGCGGCGGACCGCCGAGACGATGCGATGGGCCGCCGATCGTCAGTCGCCCGCTCGAAGCGACGGGCCGGCTTAGTTGATCGGTCTCGTAAAACTTCCCCTCGATCGTGTAGATGGTATTCGCTTTCGCGCCACCCATCGCGGCCGCTTTATAGGCGTCCCAGTCGCGCAGTGCGACGACGGGCTTCTCGATTCCATCGTGACCGGTTGCGACGCGCTTGCCGTCGACTGTCCTGACGTTCGGAAGCAGATCGCGCGCCGTCAAACCCACACCGGCGATATTTTCGCGAGTTCGACCGCATCGGTCGTCGCCTGATGCGTCCATTTCGCACGAGGCGCTTCTCGCTCGGCCTTCGCCGCGCGAAGCGGATCGACCGAAGGTTGCGCTGCGGCGACGGCATCGCTCGGTAGTGGGGTGACGGAGACCGGAGCCGCTGCAGTTGCAGATGCTTCAACGGCGGCAGTACGCTTCGGGGCGACCTCGGGAGCGAGCGCAGGCGACGAGACGTTATTGATCATTTCGAAGCTCGAATCGACCGGATTGGGGTAACGTAGGCCGCCGGCACATAGCACAAACCATCACCAACCTCATCACTCAGAACTTCGAACCTGAAAATGCTCGGGAGGCCTTCAGCATGTCGATGGGTCCGATCGTTGACGATCCGTTAGTCTGGAAAATCTTCGGGCAACACGTTCACGAGAGTGACTAGCTCCACGACTGCTGAAATCGCGCCGCTCCCCGAAGTCGCTTGTGCTGATTTCGAGGCGCGAGTGCTGTCGGCGCTAGCACAGCGGCGCGGTGCTGGACGCACTGCCACCACACGCTCAGTAAAACGCGCTTTCAGACCCAAAACACCGCGTGACGGGAGGTGCACAACCAAAAGGAGTTTGCGATGCGCACAGAACCAGCATCAGGCGCGACGCCCACCGCGCCAACGGACGGCACGCCGGCGCACGTGACAGGTCCAGCAGCACCCGGGCCGACGAACCAAAGCGATGCCGACGAGATTCAATCGGGAGGCGATAGACAGCAGCCGGATTTCCTGCGCAAGGCCTACGACTTTCTCATCGGAGACGACATCGGCAACGCATTCGGTGCACACAAGAGCATTGGGCAGCGTCTACTGGGCGGCGTCAACCTTGCGCTCGACGCGACGCTCGTCGTTCCCGGCGTCGACGAGGTGACGGTAGGTATCAAGGCGGCTGAGGAGGCCGGGAAGGGGCTCGCGGAGGGTGGCAAGGTTGCATCCGAGGCGGAGAAAGCAGCGAAGCTCGCAGAACTCGAACGCGCGCGCGCCAGTGCGATTGCTAAAGGTGAGCACGCCATCGGTGAGGTTGAGGGGAAATCACTTGCGCACCCGAGCCAGGACCTCTCAAGAATCGAATCGCTCGAACAGAAGGCCGGCGAACCGCATACGGAATTCTTTCACGTCGCCAAAGACGACGCGTTCCTCGAAAAGCGATTGACCGATCCACTCAAGAAGGCCGATGGTTCGGTGCTGACGGATCGAGCCGGCAATCCGAAATACCTCGGCGTAGCAAGTTCCTTTACAGATGGGAAGACGGCGCAAGAAGCGGTGAATAAGACGTTTGCGGACCCCGCGAATCAGGCGAAGATCGCGCGGTGGCTCACGAATGGCAGCAAGGGCAACCTTGCACTGACCGACGAGGTTGGGAAAGAAATCGGAAGCGGTATCAGGCGAGCCGATCTCTTAGCCGGTACGCCGAAGCATATCGCGACGAGCGACGTGCGCGTGGTACTCAAAGCCGACAAGACGTATCCGGAAGGCTACAAAGTGTTGACCGCGTATCCCGATGTCAAACCATGATGGAAGCTGATGGGACGATGACCGCATCCGGCGACGAGCGCCTACAGCAATTCATTGGGGGCTATTTTCACCAAGATTGGAACGTCGACTTCGAGAGCGAAGACGACGCAATCCACACATTTCGCACCGATGTCGGGCCACAGGACGTGCAGGCTCTCGTCCGGGCCATCGAAGATCTGATTCATCTAGGGCTTTCGAACGCTGCACTTACGCAACGTTTGTACGATATGGGGCTCGCGTTCCAGCCCACAGGCGCCGACGGAAGCGCCTTAGGGTGGCTGCGTGAATTGCGCGCACGCCTGGAACAAACGCCGTAGCGCCCGCGGCTCGGAAATGCACCGCGACGGATCGTAATGCACCGGCAACGATTCTCTTCACAAGGCGGCTTGCGCGATGTGGTTGATCTCGTGTGCGGGACCGCTGACCCAAGCCCGATGGGTGGCTACCTTCATCGGTGCTCAAAGGATGGAGAACGCCTGCAGCGCGTTGCAGAGACCCGCTGCGTTCACCCGCTTCCTCAACGAGCATGACCCGAATCTCGCTCGCGCGCCCGCGATCGTCGCTAACGTATTTGTAGCCGCCCGGGAATTCTAAATAGCAATACAGCATCTCGCTTTCTGCGGCTGCCACGTAACACACGTTCGTGTCGCGGGCTTCAGGGGTGCGCGATCGGAAGCCACGATACTCCTCATTTCGCGTCATCGCGGCGAAAGCACGATTCCTGGTTGGTAGCGACGTCGCCGAACTGCCTACGTCTCGAGAGTCAAGAAGACGTGCGACGATCCGGTAATGTGCCGTAAGAAAGTTTGAGTCGACGCCCGGCACCATTCGGAATGCCGCCTGGTCGATACGTCGTGAGGCATCCGAGCCGGCATCTCGAGCTAATTAGCTAGCTTGCAAGAGCCGTCGGGCGGGACGCGATGGCGTTTGGGGCGCTTACGATCGCCGACGGTCGGACCTCGATCTCGGGGGGCATTTCACCGAAAGCGAACACGTCGATGCTGATCGAGAAGCGTTCGAGCAAATCGTGCAATGTGCGCCGGAAACCGCTCGTGCAGATGATCGTTGCCTTGGCGGGCGGGACGGTGCGCATGTAGCCTTCGACCCGTTCTCGGATGTAGAGCGCGAGCGCCGGGTCGGGCGGTACGGCGCCTTCGCTGTTCCAGCTCAGTGCGACGATGCGTTCGAATTCGGGATCGAACATCAAGACGTTGAGCTCGGTGAGGTTGCGACGACGCAGCATCGGGGCGATGAGCAGTTTGCGTGCGGCTTCCGCCAGGTCGCGCGGGTCCCGCGAGGTCGCGGCCGCCTCGAGCATCGCCTCGATCGCCAGGACCGGATCGCGCGGCCAGACGCGCTCCTTGAGTAGCAGCGTGAAGGCCTTATGCAGCGTGGTGAGCGGCAGCAAATCGGTGCCGACATCTTTCATTACGACCGGCACCGTCTTGCGGAGATGTTCGACGAGCATGTGCAGCTCTTGCCGCCCGAACAGCGCGGCCGCCCGCGTACGCGCGACTTCCGCAACGTGCGAGCCGATGATCGAGATCGAGTCGAAGATGATCGCGCCGCGGGCGACCGCGGGTTCGCGGTCGGCGATCGGAATCCACTTACCGGATAAGTTGAAGACGGGATCGCGTACGAGGGCGCCCGGAATCGCTTCGAGCGTTTCGGGTCGGCCGAGCGCCAGGTATTCTTCCATCCGCAGCGTGCCTTTTGCGGCGACTTCGTCGCGCACGCGAATGACGTACGAGAGCGGCTCGAGCGATGTGTCGTCGCGAATGCGGACCCCCGGAAGGACGACTCCGGTTTCCGAGGCGATCATCCGCCGAACATCGTTGATGCGGTCCAGCAGCGCCTCACCGTTCTCGGGTGACAACATCGTCATTAGATCGGTGCCGAATTCGATCGCGATCGCGTCGACGCCAAGCACGCTGTAGGCTTGATCGGGCCGGCGAAGCTCCGCGCGCTTTGCGGTGTTCTCGGAGGTTTCGCCCGCTTTTGCGGTCGCGCGATGCCGCGCATATGCCGCCCGAGAAGCGAGCAGTAACAGGACGCCGAGAATGGCGAAGACCGCGCGCGGAAGCACCGGCACGAGCGCGAGCCCGAAGGCCAGTACCGCGACCGACCGCAGAACGTCGGGACGCTGCAACACCTGCGTCGTCAGATCGGCGCCGAGCGACTTTTCGGCCGCGACCCGCGTGACCATCATGCCCATCGCGATCGACATCAAGAACGCGGGCAGCGTCGTGACGAGCGCGTTGCCGATCGAGAGCAGCGCGTACGTCTGCAAGGCTTCGCCTGGGGACATCGCGTGATAGAGCACGCCGACCGCCACGCCACCGATCAAGTTCAGTACGACGATGATGAGCGCCGCGATCGAGTCGCCTTTTACGAATTTGCCCGCGCCGTCCATGGCGCCGTAGAAGTCCGCTTCCTTTCCCACGAGGGCGCGCTTTTCGCGAGCAGCTTCGCGGGTCAACGCGCCCGCATGTACGTCGGCGTCGATCGCCATCTGCTTGCCGGGCATAGCGTCGAGCGTAAAACGGGCCGCAACCTCGGCAACGCGCTGCGAGCCCGACGCGATGACGATGAACTGAATCGTGATCAAGATCGCGAAGATGATCAAGCCCACGACGAGGTTCCCGCGCACGACGAAATCGCCGAAGGCAGGGATGATCTCGCCGACGCCGCCCGGTACGTGGCCCTGCGTGAGGATCAAGCGCGTGGCCGAAACGTCGAGCGAGAGGCGGAATAGCGTAGCAATCAAGAGCGCCGGTGCGAACGCGGCGAACTCGAGGGGATCCGCGATCGTGATACTGATCAGCAGGACCGTGCCCGATGTCAGGATGTTGAGCGCGAGTAAGCCATCGAGCAGAAACGGCGGCAGCGGGATAATGAGGATACTGACGATGCTGAGCACGACCGCGGCGAAGATATGCGTCGGCGACAGATTCATTTTTCTCACGCGGTGCGAACGTCTCTCCGGCCCAAAGCAACGACGATCTGCGCGACGGCGACGAAGGCTTCGCGCGGAATCGACTCGCCGGCCTCGGCCGTCGCGTACAAGAGCCGCGCGAGCGAAACGTCTTCGACGATCGTGATCCCGTAGCGCGTCGCAAGCGCCTTGACGCGCCGGGCCGCTTCGTCGGCGGCCGCGACGAGGACGCGCGGTACCGGGACGGCTTCGGGGTCGTACTGGATTGCCACCGCAACGTGCGTCGGATTCGCCACGACGAATGCTGCCTGCTTGACGGAGGACATCGCACCGCGCGCGAGCGAGCGCGCGATCTGCTTGCGCCGGCCCTTCATGTGCGGATTGCCCTCGCTGTCTTTGAGATCTTGCCGCAGCTCGGTCATATCCATTTTCAAACGCTTGCGCCACTGCTGTCGCGAGAGCAGCACATCGATAACGGAGAAGGCGGCCGCGACACCGAGCGCCGTCACCCCGATGCGCATCGCGCCGCCGAGTGCGAGCGACGCGTACACATCGAGCGATGCGCCATCACTCGCCCGTGCGAAGACATCGCTGAAGACGGGTCCAAACGCGAGCGACGCAATCGTAAAGGCGAGCGACGCGCGCGCCGCCGAGATCGCCGCGTCCTTGGAAAACATCTTCTTGAGGCCTTCGTTCGGCTTCATGCGCTCCGGCTTGATCTTGGGGGCGGCAAACACGGGACCGCCGCTTTGTACGATATTGATGAGCACGCCCGCAATCGCGGCAACGACGAACACGCCCGCGACGAGCCCCGCAAGCGTCATAGCGTCACCCGCGACCGGCGCGTTGCCCGTCGGCGCCGCGATCATCCAGGAGCGGACGACGGCGCCGATCGAAGGCGCCACACCGAACGCTGCCAAGCCCGACGCTGCGAACACGACGACCGTGCCGAGCTCCTGCGAACGCGGGACGTCGCCCTCGCGCCGCGCACGACGTACCTTGGCGGGCGTTGCATCGAAGGGTTTCTCGTCAGGCATACGTCGCTAATGCGCGAAGGGCAACACGAGCCAAGGCCGGCCACCCTGATGTACGAGGAGTGGAACCGTCGCAATCGTGACGAGCAACACCGCCCCGAAGACGACCGGAAATGTCAACGTCATGTTGGAAAAGCGCGGCACCACGCGACCGATCGCGCCGACACCGATCTGCGCGACGAGGCCCATGACGATCGCCGGTCCCGCGACGAGCGCGCTCGCGCGCATCAGAACACCGGACAACGCGAACGCGAACGTACGCAGCGCGCCCGGTTCGATCCCAGCACCCAGCGGCAGCCCATCGAGCGACGCGGCAAGCGCGCCCACGACCCACTGGTAGCCGTCCAGCAAGAAGAACGCCGCCAAGAATACGACGCCCCACAGCGCCCCGTAACCTTCGCCCGAAGCCACTTGGGCGGTCGGGTTCGCGCTCTGCATGCCGACGTAGTTGTCCAAGACTTTTCCGGCCGCCGACGCACCTTCGTACAACATCGAGGCAGCGAACCCGATCGCGGCGCCGATCAGCACCTCGAGCGCGAGCGCGGCGAGGAACGATGCGGTGCGAACGGGAGTGCCGGCTACGCGCGGCGCGAGTCCGAGCGCCAGCACGAACGCAAGCGCGGCGCGCAGCATCGGTGGCACGCCGGGATGCGAGAATCCCGGCGCACGCGCGATGCACCCGACGCACCGTGCGAACACGAGCATGAACGACTCGAGATGTGCTTCATTCACATCGAGCCCCGCGCCAGCTGCGGAAGTTGAAGCGTCGCGTCCGTGAGCAACCGCGCGCACATGTCGATCGCAGCGTGCCCGAAGAAGACGACCATGATCCCGACCACGGCGAGCTTGGGCAACAGCGTGAGGGTCTGCTCCTGGATTTGCGTTGCGGCTTGGACGATTGCCACGAGCGTTCCGACAAGCGTTGCCGCCGCCAGAATGGGAAACGCCATCAATGCGCAAGCGATGAGCGCTTGACGCAAAAGCGCGTCGAAGGTGTCCATCGCAGAGACCATAGTGGCCGATTGTGTGCGAATCGTGCGCGCAATGTGCGAGGAAAAAGCGAGCGTCGGTCAAGACTGGGCTATGGCTTGCATCGAGGACCGCGGCGTGATAGAGACTTACGTAGTGAATGGAATTTGAATCTTCGCGGATCGAGTCGTTTGCAGCGTCGCCGCCGGTAACGCACGCGCCGCTTGCGCACGCGGCGATGGTTGCGGCCGAGATCGTGACTCAGGCCGCCGGCGATGCGATCGGCCCGGCACACGATCTGCGGCTTCTCGAAGACGCGCTGCGCAATGCGTCGAGCGCGCTCGAGGGCGGCGCCGCACAGTCGACTGCTTTTACTGACGGGCGGATCTCCGCATTGCTGCAATCGCTCGCGGGCGTCTCGACGCCGCAGACCCAAGCCGCGCTGCAAGACCCCAAGCTCGTCGCTGCGCTCGAGCACATCATGGACGCATCGAAGATGCTCGCAACACCTCCCGGGATGCCCAGCGACCTTGCGGCGGCCCTGGCCCGCTTCGCGGAGGCTGCCCGCGCGGAGGGTGCGGCGACGTCGGCTGCAGCGAGCGCCGAGTTCGCCACGCTCGTCAACGAATTCGGCTTGGAACGCGTGGTGCAAGCGCTGGGCACGCTGGCAGAAGCGAGCCTCGCTCCCGCTGCGAATTTGCAGACGCCGAACTTCGCCCTGATGGCGGCGCTGCTGCCCCAAGCGGTCGACGATGAGGCGCATCCGCAGTCCGCTCGCAGAGCGGGTCGCGGCAAGCGCGACGAAGAGGCGTCCGCGCGGGCGCGCCGGGAGCGAGACCTTCCCGAGCACGACGAAGGAGGTCGACCATATACGCTCGAGGAGCGGTCGAAACTCGCGCGACTGTGGTTCGACCCGCGGAGCGGCTTCGCGCCCGAGGCGCGGCTCGCCATCGCCGCTTGGCGGGCGTTCGGGCTCGACCTCGGACGCGACCGCAGCGGGAGCCACGACTTTCGCGATGCTGCCGGCGAACCATGGGATATCATCGCCGATAGCGATGCAGCCCGGCGCGAACGTGCAATCGCTGCCTCCGCGGATGCGAATCTCATTCTTTGCGATGGGAATGGGACGATGACGCTTCGCATGCGTGATTCCTAATGGCACGCATCGTCTACGGCGCGTGCGGAACGGCGTGGCATGCTCCGGAGTGGATCGTGCGCAACGTCGCGAGCGAACTGCTTCCCGCCCTTCGCCGCAATGCGCACGGCGCGCACGCAGCGCGTGTACTGGAAACGGCGCTTTCGGAGGGCATCGCGGTCATCGATCTTACCGAACTTTTGAAAGACCCATCGACGCGTCAAGCGTGGCTCGCGGCGCTCGACGCCTCGCTTTCGACGCTCGTGCGGGAAGGCGCCGAGGGCTGGAACGAACCGTCGGCCTTCATTCCGGCGATCGCGTCGATCCGCGGCTTCGTCGATGCCGAACATGCGCGCTCGCCCGCGACCGTGCTCGCGGTGACGTCTGTACGCGAAGATGCCGTTCTTGCGTCGCTGCCGTGGATGCTCGAAGGCGATTTCGCACCGTGAGCGTGGCCGCTTTCACTCGCGTTCGGCGGCGTGATGGGAGACATGCCAAGTGCAGAAAGGCAATGATATGGCGTTTCTCAGCGGGCTCTTTGGCGCTGCCGGCGGTGCCGGCGGTGCAAGCGGAATTCTCGGCGACCTCCTCGGCGGCGGCGGTGCGAGCGGCGCGGGTGGGGCGGGCGGAATCCTCGGCGACCTCTTCGGCGGCGCGGGCGGCAGCTCGAGTCCCCTCTCGATCATCGGCGATCTCTTCGGCGGCAGCTCGAGCGGCAGCGCCTCGAGCGACGGCGGCAACAGCAACAGCAACAGCGGAATGGGCGGCATCGGCGACATCGCAAAACTTGCGGGCGAACTGCTTCCGCTCGTGGCGCTGCTCTAGGCTGCGGCAATGAGCATCGTCAGCACGCTTCGTGGAGTGGCGGACGTCCTGTGCAGTGAGGACGTGCGCCGCAGCATCGAAACCGTCGGACGCGGTGTTGGCGTCGCCAAGTCCGCCCTCGATGTAATCGAACGCGGCGCTCACCTCGGACGCGACGTGCTGCGAGATTTCGGCAGCGTCCGTCGCGATAGCAAGTCGGAAACCCCGAGTGGGAGCGCCGCGCCGAGCGGCGCTACAACCGGGGCCGGAACGTCCGGCGGGGCCCAGCGCGCGTCGCAAGATTCGGCGCAAAGCGGGCAAGGCGCTGCACCGAAATCCGACACGGCTCGTATGTCTCAAGAAGAGCGCGAGAAACTGGCACTCGCTCAAGAGGCGTCGCGCTTACGCATGCAATTCGCGATTCACCAGATGAACATGAAGCTCGGCGATCAGCTCGTCGCTTTCAATCAGGATCGTATGGACGCGAAACGGCGCGCAATGATGGGAAGCCGGCGCTAAGGCGCTTTCATCCGGTCGCCGCCGCGTGATCTGATTGGCGCGATAGATCTTGACCTTCGATAAACATCCAAATACACTCTTCAACCCGCACTTCAAGGAGACATCATGGCGAACGATGGAAGCGTAATGGGAGCTATCAACGGAGTTGGAAACTGGCTTCAGGGTGCCGTCCCCGGGACCGCTAACAATGCCACGCAAGGCGGCTCGAATACGTTTTTGAACGAAATGAATGGGCTGCAGCAGCAGGAGCTTAACACTCAGTACGGCCTTGCGCAGCAACAGCAAGCCTTCAACGACACCATGCAACAAGCGTCGGAGAACGCCCACGAAGTCGCCGCCGTTCAAACCTTCGGTCAGGACGTTACCAACGCGCGCAATACCCTCACGTCTTCGGATCAACAGCAGATCAAGTAGGTCGGTCAAAGATTGGTACGTCCGGAAGACTCCGGTAGCGAACACGACACGCGCGTCCTTCGATTAAACGATCGAGGGACGCACGTGTCATCGTGTTTTTCCCGCGGCAACAAAGGAGACGACGATGACCCCATCCCTCAACTGCGTCGCACCGGTTACGACGCTTCCGTGTCCTTCCGGCGCGCCGGCGACGACCGTACCAACTGCGGCGCAAACGGGGTCGCCGACCGGCGCTAACCAACGGGATCCCGCTACGCTTGCGAATCCCGATCCAGTCGCACTTTTAGCCGAAGCAGTCGACCAGCTGCGTCTTGCCGTCGCGGCTCTCCAGCAAAGCACCGATCCCGTTAATAAAGAAACGTCGGCTAACGCCTCGACCGCTAAAGACGACGCTGGCAAAGACCGGCGCATTTCCGCGTTGGCCCAGGCGATTCGCGAAACGCAAGGCGACGTCGGCGAACTCTTGGCTTCGCGTTCATTCGGACCGTCCGGGCCGGGATTCGCGTACAGTTCCATCACCGACCCTCGCGTCAACGCAGGCTCGTCGCCCTTTGCCGACGCCTCGTTCACCGACGCCGGCAGCTTTTTCGCCGAACAAACCACTGAACCGGACTTTTAGGCAACTTTCCCGACGAAAGGGACGTCCCATGGCTTTCTTAGGCCCACTGATCGGCTCCGTTCTTGCGCCCGCGATCGGCTCGCTCTTCAAAAATTCTTCGGCGAGCAGCGCCGCGGTTGGCGTTGCCGAGACACAATACGAAAACGAAACCAACCTCGATGAGATCACGACTCTGGCGGAGCGGCGCAAGGTTTCCCGTCAAAACTCAGCGTTCAATATGAGCACCATGCACGATACTGAAGAAGCCAAAGAGTCCAATCTTCTTCAAAACTTTTACGTCACGGTAGCCGATGCGGACAAGAAAGTCATCGAAAAACTCGTTCAGTCAGTCTCGAGCTGAGCGTCGAGGAACTGACAGCAACGTCAGATAGCTTTATGCGTTAATGCTCCATTAAGCTTGGCGATATATCAATGGAGTCGTGGCTTCCCCGACAGAGGAGAAATTGATGCCTAGACGCTGGCTTGGTCTCGTTGCGATCGCCGCATTTGAGATTGCAACGACGGGCGCTTCTGGCTTCGCCCAAACCGTCACCGTCGATGCAAGCGAAGCAATACGCCAAGTCCACATGAGCGACATGATTACCTCAGGCGAACAATTGCAGCAGCAACGTTTCCAGTCCATGATGCAGCAGCCGGCCGGCGGCGGGTATGGCGGCGGCGGAGCGCCACATTTTAGCCGCAGCGAGATCGATGCACTAGCTCGTAAAACCCAAGCTCTCGACTCATTCGTACCAGACGCTGCTGTTTCCAAAACGCATGCCCACACATATGCCTCGGCTTACAACCCCGGGACTGGTGGCGAGGACAAAATGTTGGCCGACTGGATTTCGCAAACGCACGACACGAGGGGCGTAGAGCATAATTTTGAGGACCTCATCGCGCTTTGGCATGCCAGGGCAAAAAGAAGTAATTTCGGAAACAGGGTGTCGGAAGCATATCTCTTCTTGTACGAGAACGCTTTCATAGTACGCTCAGCTAGATTGCCGAGCGATCCTCCCGATAAGCGAACGCTTAGCGAATTAGGATATGGTCTTCAAAACCTCTTCGTTACCATGCAAATGAAACAAGGCCACGCGTACACTAACGCTGAGAAACAAAACATGTTTGACGGCCTTGGAGTCATGGGCCTCATCGTTCAGGCGTCGAGCGGTGTTGCCGGTAACCACGTCGATAAGGACATGGCGGCCGAAGCTCGAGCGGCGGCGAACGGCGAACTCGCGAGTTTTGGATCGCCGCCAGATATCAGCAGTCTCGCGGACACACTGGTGCACCAAGCAACAAGGGCGGTTTTGCTAAACTACCAAACGGTGATGGCTTTACGCTGATTCTCCTGGAGACGTTCCGCCTCGCTAAAGTCACTACAACAATGAATGGCGTCCATCCCGTGAAATCTCAAATGCAGTTGCGGGTTCCAAACAATGGAGACATTGATGCCTAGACGCTGGTTCGGTCTTGTTGCGGTCGCCGCATTTGAGATTGCGACGACGGGCGCTTCCGCTTTCGGCCAAACCGTCACGGTCGACGCGAGTGAAGCAATCCGCCAAAGCCACATGAGCGACATGATTACCTCCGGCGAACAATTGCAGCAGCAACGCTTCCAGGCCATGATGCAGCAGCCGTCTGCCGGCGGCTACGGCGGCGCCAGAGCTCCACATTTGAGTCGCAGCGAGATCGATGCTCTAACTCGTAAAACCATAGCCCTCGACGCATTCGTGCCAGACGCTGCTGTTTCTAAAAGGCACGCCCACACGTATGCCTCGGCTTACAACCCTGCGACTGGCGGCGAGGACAAAGTGTTGGCCGACTTGATCGCCCAAACGCATGATACAAAGGGCGTTGAGCAGGATTTCGAGGACCTCGTCGCGCTTTGGCACACCACGGCTCGAAAGAGCAATTTTGGAAACAGGGTCTCGGACGCGTACCTCTTTTTGCTGGAGAACGCCTTCATAGCACGCGCCGGGAGATTGCCGAGTGCTTCTTCCGATAAGCAAACGATCAGCGAACTAGACTCGGGGCTTCGAAACGCCTTGGTCAAGATGCAGGTCGACAAAGGCAGCGCGTTCAGTAACGCTGAGAAGCAAACGATGTTTGACGCCCTTGGCGTTCTGGGGCCTATTGTACAGGCATCGAGCGGCGTTGCTGGTAACCGCGTTAATAAGGACTTGGTGGCCGAGGCATGAGCGGAGGCGAACCACCAACTCACCGCTTTTGGGACCGCGGCGACAGATCTCGGCAGTCTCGCCGACCTACTTCAGCAGCGATTTACGACGGCAGTCTTGTTAAACTATCAAACGGTGATGGCTTTACGCTAATTCGGCTGGAGACGGAGAATATTGATGCCTAGAGGCTGGCTCGGCCTCGTTGCGTTCGCTGCATTTGAGCTCGCGACGATCGGCGCTTCTTTCGGCCAAACCGTCACGGTCGACGCAAGCGAGGCAATCCGCCAAATCCACATGAGCGACATGATTACCTCCGGCGAGCAATTGCAGCAGCAACGCTTTCAGTCCATGATGCAGAATCCGTCCGGCGCGGAGCACGGCGGCGGCGCAGCGCCACATTTTAGTCGCAGCGAGATCGATGCACTGTCTCGTAAAACCCAAGCCCTTGACGCATTCGTGCCAGACGCTTCCCTTCTTAAGGCGCAAGCGCATGCATACGCCAAGGCTTATAAGCCTGAGACTGGTGGCGAAGACCAAATGTTGGCCGGTTTAATCGCACAATCGCACGATACGAAGGGTGTCGAGCGAGATTATGAAGACTTCGTCACACTTTGGCATACCCTGGCGCGAAAAAAGAATTACGGAAATAGGGTCTCGGAGGCATACCTTTTCTTGCTGAACGAAGCTTTCATTGTGCGCTCGCGAAGATTGCCGAGCGCTTTTCCAGATAGGCAAACGATAAGCGAACTGGGATCGGGTCTTCAAAACTCCTTCGTTGTCATGCAGGTTAATGGGGGCCATGCTTGGAGCAACGCTGAGAAGCAAAACACGTTTGACGGCCTCGGCGTCCTCGGGCTCGTGCTAGGAGCGTCGAGTGGAGTCCTGGGAAACCATGTCGATAAGGACCTAGCGGCCGAGGCGCGAGCGGAGGCAAACCATCTGCTCGCCACTTTTGGGAATTCGGCGACGGATTTCGGCAGCCTCGCGGACGGCCTTCAGCATCGATACACGCGTGCAGTCTTGCTGAACTATCAAACGGTGATGGCTTTACGTTAATTCGGCCGGTTATGTTCCTTCACGCTAAAGTAAGTTATTGCAAAATAACACAGTCATCGCAACGGAAATCACAACGGACCTAGCGTTCGAGCAAAAACGGGTAACGCAATGAGATGGTATCTCGTTCTCCTTATGCTCGCTGTAGGGGCATTTCCGATGAGAGCGGCGAGTGCGCAAACCGCCGCCGCCACTGCCGCGACCGATTTCCTGCGCGCTATCGACGTCGCCGCGCTCGTTGCCGGGGATGACGCCTCGCGCGATCGCTTTCAGTCTCTGGTGACGCGAGTAACGAGCGCAACGGGGCCGGGCGCCTCACCGCATCATTTGGACGAAAGCGAAATCGAGACGCTCGGACGCAAGGAAGTCGCTCTGGACGTATTCGTGCCGGATCCCGCAGCGTCTCAGATGGCCGCTCACGATCTCGCCGAGCGATACTCGCAAGACCCCTCGAAGCGCACCGTATACGAAGCGTTTTTCGCCAAGCTCATCGATCGCTGGCACGCATACATGGCGCGACATCATTTCGCTTCGACCGTGTCCGAGTCGTATTTCCTAATGTATCAGATCGCGTTCAAGCTGAGCGACCCCGCGGCCGCGACGGCGAATCTTCCCATGGATAAAACGACGATCGACGGGCTCAAGGGCGGACTGAGCGCCATGGTCGCCGGCCAACAGCTAGCGAATGGCCTCGCGCTTACCAATGCGGACAAACAACGAAAGTACGACACGATCGGCGTCGCGGGCGAAACGTTGATGATCCTAAGCGACCTCTCCGACCAGCAGCATGACCGCGCTCTCGCATCGAGCGTCCAGTCGCAGGCCGCACGCGTCATGTCGAAGGTATACGGGTCGGCGCCGACTCCGGCTGCGCTGATCGCTCACCTTCACGCGACCGCGGGGCGCGCCGTGTTCGTCAAATATCGCGACCTGGAGGCACTTACAGTAAATCGGTGACTTTCACGAGGTGACGCCCGAGCTTGGCGCTCACGGCACGCATCGGTGCCTCGCCACCCCCGCAAAGTCATGAACCGCTCCACAATCCGGATCACGTGGCACGGGAGAGTTGAAAGCGGCGCGCGCCTGCTACGAGACGCGGTAGGATCCGCTTTCGTCGACGATGAGGGTGCAGTCGTCGAGGACCAAGCGGGTTACACCGTGATCCCAAAATGTGAGAACGCTGACGACGATCGGCTTGATCCGCTCGAGGAGTCGCCGGGCTCGCGCCGAGAGCGAAATCAGGTCGCGCTGCCGGATCGGCTGGTCGCCGAGTTCGCTCGCGTCTTGAGCGTTTTCGACAGCACGCGCCTGGCTCGCCTCCGGCGTGCGGGCGAGTTCGCTTGGATCGGGCGAGCGCTGAGACTGAGCGCGCCTCACGCCGTCGGTTCGAATGCGGCGCGAAGCGTCGTGAGCGCACTGACGCGAATCTGCGAGACGCGCTGCGACGTGAGCCCGAACTCGCGACCGAAATCGACCGTCGATTTACCCCTGAAGTAGAGCCCGACGATCACCTTGCGCTCGCGCGGCGCTAGCAGAGCGATGGCGCCCATGAGCTTTTTCAAACGTTCGACCCGTTCTTGACGCATGGCGACGATCTCGCCCGGATCCTCTGACCAGTCCGGTGAGATATGTTCGTTCGGCGGCAACGCTGCGTCGAGCGAAAGGGCATCCTGTTGATGAGCGGCAAGCGCAGCCTCGCGCAGCAGCGGTTCGCTTCCCTCCATCTCCTGGAGCGACGGCAGCCGCCCGATCGTATGGGCGAGCGCAGTCCGCCGTTCATTAACGATGCGGATGCAGCGGCGCGCTCGATCCGAGACCGGGTCGCGCGAACGCAAGCCGTTGAGGATCGCGCCCGTGATGACGGGACGCGCATAGCGACGAAGGCCGACACCGTGCGACGGATCGTAGGAATCGACCGCACGAATCGCGCCGACGCAGCCGTCGCCATAACAGTCATCGAGCGTAGCATTACGTGCAAATCTCGCGAGCGCCGTCGCAATGTGGCGAGTCATCGGCAAGAGCGACGCAATGGCCGTGCGACGCTCTTCTTCACCCGAAAACGGGTTGCTGGCGGGCTCACGCGCGGGAAGTGTTTGTTGGAAGAGCGCGTTCACGAGCGATTCTCGAATTGACGCCGTGCGATTAGAGACGCCACATCGTCGGCGACGGCACTTCCTAAAGGCCCGATCGCTTCGGAGATCGGCTTGAGAGCGAAGCCCAGCAGCAGGGTCGCGAACATCGTCGACTCTTCCTTCGAAGAACCGTCGTCGCTCGAACGCAGCTCCGGCTTAGCTGCGCTGAATGTTATTGGCGATTCGCAGCATTTCATCGGCGGCTTGCACTCCTTTAGAATTTGCCTCAAATGCACGCTGGGCGCTCAGAATCTCCATCATCGACTCCATCACGTTAACGTTGGAGCGCTCGAGCATTCCGAACATGAGTCGCCCGCTTTGCCCGCTACCGGGCAGCAGCGCGAAGCCCCGGCCGGCAGCGTGGGTCGCGAGATACGCGCCGTCGGGCGTACGCAAGAGATTCTGCGGCGCGGGAAAGACGGTCAGCGAGATGCGGCCGGCCTTGACATGCTGCACGCTCGGCGTATCGACGAGGACTTTGCCGTCGGTCGCGACGCTGACGCGCAGCGCGTTGGCCGGAATATGGACGCCTTCGAGTACCGCGCCCGCAGCGTTGCGCACCAGGCCATCTGCGGAGCGCGAGAATTCACCATCGCGCGTGTAGATGCGCGTTCCATCCGCTCGGCGCAGTGCGAAAAACCCCGTGCCGTCGATCGCGACATCGAACGGTCCACCGCTCTTGGCGAGCTTGCCTTGACGCCAGACGGGATTCTTTCCGACGACGACGGTTCCGAAGCCGTGCTCGCCGTCGCTGACCGCGAGCGACGTCATAACGCTCGACTTGAAGCCTGCCACGTCGGCATTGGCGAGGTTGTCGGCAATCACATCGAGTCGCTGTTCTTCCGCCGACATGCCACTGGCGGCTGCAGCGAGTGCGCGGTTCACTGCAACTTCCCCATGTCGTTGATCGCCTTGGAACGCGCTGAATCGATCGAACTAAGCGCCTTCTGCGCGCTCTCGAACGAGCGCTGCGCTTCGACGATGGAGACCATCTCATGGATCGAATCGACGTTTGCGCCTTCGAGCGAGCCGCTCTGCACGCGCGTTCCCGGGTCCACGGCGAGCCGGTCGAGCGTGCGACCGTCGACGGCGATCGCGCCGTCGGATGCGATCGTGGCGCGCTCGTCCGTCAGGCGTACGAAACCGTGCTGCCCGAGCAGCGCCCGCCCTTGCCGATCGACGAGATAGCCGTGCCCGTCACGAACGAACGAGTCGCCGCGCGTGCGTTCTACTTCGGCGCGATGCGAACCGGGCATGGCGACATGCAAACTGCCGCGACCCACGACCGCCAAGTCGAACGGCTGGCCTGTCGTGCGCAGCGGACCCGCAGCTTCGACCGCGACGTCCTGCGAGCGTAACCCGCCGGCCCGTAATTCAAAACGAACGACGTGCCGGCGAAATCCGTCGGTTTGCGCGTTGGCGAGATTATCGGCGGCAACCGCAAGTCGAGTCTGCGCGGCTTTCATCGCATTCGCGCACCAAGCAATACCTTCCATAGGCACAAGCGTACGACCGAATTTCGCCGCGCGTATGCGAAGATTGTGTGAACATTGTGTGCGCGAACGACGCGACGTGCTGCATTACCGTTTTTACCGAAAGCTCGCGGTGACGCCGCCGGCGACCAGCGCCCATCCGTCGACCGCAACGAAGAGAAAGAGCTTGCACGGCAGCGAAACGACGCTCGGACTGAGCATCATCATGCCGAGTCCCATCAAGATCGCCGCAACCGCGAGGTCGATCGCGATGAAGGGGAGATAAAGCGCGAATCCCATGGCGAATCCGCTACGTAACTCGCCGACGACGAACGCGGGAAGGACGACGGTAAGCGGTGCCGTCCGGGGATCGTCGGGCTTTCTCTTCGACACACGATCGAAAAATTCGATGTCGCGACGCATCGTTTGTCGCAACATGAAGGCGCGCACGGGTTCCAGCCCGCGAGCGACGAGCTGCGTACGATCGATCTGGCCGCGACTATACGGGGCGAGCGCATCGCGGGAGACCGCGTCGAGGGTCGGCGCCATGCTGACGAAGGTCAACACGAGCGCCAATCCCGTTATCACGATGTTCGGCGGCAGCGACTGAGTGCCCAGCGCCTGCCGCACGAGCGACAGCACCACGACGATGCGAATAAACGACGTCATCAACACGAGAACGAACGGCGCGAGGGCGAGCAGCGTCAGACTTGCGAGGATATCGAGCGGCGCACCGGCGCCGCTGCTCAAATTCGACATGTCGTTCAGCGCTCGAGGCGCGGGACGCCCAGTACTTCGGTGATCCGCAGCGCGAAACGTTCATCGACCGCAACGATCTCGCCGCGTGCGATCGGCCGGCCATTGACGAGCAGCGCAACGGGCTGTTCGATCGGTTGCGAAAATTGCAGGACCGAGCCGACGCCGAGGTTCAGAATTGCGGAAATCGGGAGCTTGCTCGAGCCGATCTCCGCCGACACGTCGAGTGCGACATCGAGCAGGACATCGAAGTTGCCGTCGGGCACGATCGTCTCGTTCATCAACTCTCTCGTTTAACGCGAAGCGCAGTAACTTTGAAGGCGGTCGTGCCGTCACTGATGCCGCAGTCGCCGTGCGCAACGACGGTTGCGTCGGCAACAAGCGTTGCCGGCGCATCGAGTCTCGTCTCGAAGGGAATGACGTCGCCGACTGCCAAGCGCGAGACCGCCCGAGCGCGCATCGACGTACGCGCGAGCCGGGCTCGTAGCTCCACCTCGACGGCACCGAGCGCGTGGCGCGCGATGCGCTCGCCAATATTCGGCGCAGGGTCGACCGACAGACCGATCCCGATCGCCGCATCGACCGGCGAGCCCAAACGCAATTCGAAGTAGGCGGCGCAACGGTACTGCTCCATGCGGCCATGGGCCCGGCCAAAGGCGTTGAGGTCCCCGCAAAACGGACCGCATAGCACCGCGAGCTCGCGGCCGATACGCTCGAGCACTTGCTCTTCGAGCGCAGAGAGCCGGTTGGCAAGCGTCTCCGACTCCTCGCGAAAGGCGAGAGCGACGACTCTCTGCGCGACGAGCTGCCGAAAGATAACCAGCACGTCGCAGGTTCGGCCATGACCTCGGAAAACGATCGCATCTTCGAAGAGCGCGGGTTGCGATTCCGTCGGGACGATGGTCGGCTCGAACACGTCGACGGAGAGCAGGCGATCGAAGATGCGGGAAAAATGCGCCGCCGCGTTATTTGCGATCTCGCACACGGTGGCGAGCTTCACGCCGGTGACCGGCATGAAAAACGACTCGCGAAGCCCCGTATCCGAGGGCGGAGCGAAGCGCAGTGCAAGCATTGTTATTTGATCATGTCCATGACGGTCTTCTGATCTTTGTGTTGGCTGTTGAGGGCGGATCGCAACGCATCGAAGTTCATGTACGCCTCGCGCAGTTCGGCGAGTCCGGCTTTGACGTCGTACGTGCCGCGATCGATGCGCCGCGGAGAGACGAGCCCGAGACCTTCGCTGCCCGGAGCGCCGACGCGCGGCTCGACGCCGCTCGGAGCGGTGACATGGACTCCGTCGGCTGCAGCGAGGTCCGTGGCCGCCGGAAAACGCGCCAGCGCAACGTGTCCGATAACCACGCGTTCGGAGCGCGCGGCGCCGATCTTGGGATCGACGATGCGGCGGGAATAGGCGACCGTGCCATCGGGCTCGATTCGCGGATCGAAAAGACGCCCAAGCGCAACGTCGACGGGATCGGCCGCAAGCGGAGCGAGCCCACACGGTTGCCCAGACGCGGGGTAGCCCAGGACCGTCGAGCCGTTTTGCGTTCGCAGTGTGCCGCCGGTGAGCGAGAACATACCGTTGCGAGAAAAGAAACGCCGTCCCAGGGAATCTTGGCCGACGAAGAACGTGTTGGCCGGTGCGGCGACGTCGAGCTCACTCTTTCCCATATCCGCCCGCACCGTGCCGGAGGGAACGCGAGTCGTGCGTTCGACGGAATGAAGCCCGGTGTGTAAGCACGGTAGAGTTCGTTCGCGCGGGCCTCGATCGTTTCGATCGCGCGTGAGGTCTGGGGATCGATCATGCGTCGTGAACCTCATAGTCGAAAGAGAAACCACGTGCCGCGAGAGCGGCACGTGTTCGATGGAGGGCGCCCTCGATGCGGTCGCGCTGCGCAGCGGAACAAACCGCGACGACATGCACGCCGGTCGCAGCCGTTTGCAATAAGAGCCGCAGCGGCGGCCCGCCCGGTTGCTCGAGTTCGACGCGCAGCATCGGTCCGTCGCGTCTTTGCGCTGCGGCAGCGTTGGAAGAAACCAATCGGCGCGAAGCATGCCGATTCGCCACCGAAGCGTCGGTGCCGAGGCTGGCCGTGGCTGGGTTCGGGCGACCGTCGTATCCAAGAGGCGTGCGCGGCACCGCGAAGGTGGTTCGCGACGATGATGATTGCGCTGGCGTCGCGCTCTGCGTCGTCGCCTCCGTAACGACCGCCGGCGTCGCGCGGGCTGCCGGCTCGCTGCGCGCGGCCCGCGCTCGATTCGGATACAGCGCGTCGTACCAGGCTTGCGAAAGCGCTCGGGGGTCGGCGTAGCGGCTCGGCCGCCCGATTCCAGCTGCCGACGGTGTCGCTTCGTCGATCCTCATGCATGCCACCGAGCATAGCTCGCCATGACCTTTGCAACGTAGCGCTGCGTCTCGGCAAACGGCGGAATACCACCGTAGCGCTCGACCGCTCCGGGACCGGCATTGTACGCAGCGACCGCCAGCGGAATGTTTCCCGCGAACCGGTCGAGCAGCTGGTGCAGATACGCAGTGCCCCCGGCGACGTTCTGCGCGGTATCATACGCATCGGTGACGCCGACGGATTGCGCCGTCTCGGGCATGAGTTGCATGACGCCCATCGCGCCCGTCCGAGACGTTGCGCCCGCGTTGAAACCCGACTCGTTTGCTGCGATGGCGAAGACGAGCGCCGGGTCGACTCCTCCCGCAACTGCCGCATGTGTGATGAGCGGTGCCATCGCGTCGGAGGATCGCGTACCATTATCGAACGCCGTCGTCCCTTCCGGCTGCGCAGCCCCTGCGGTATCGGCGGATCGGACATCGCCGAGCGACGCTTCGAAATCAGCGCTCGCATTCGAGGACCGGACGGGCGGCGCTGGATCGAGCGCAGCGATCCGCGCTTCGATGACCTCGATGCTCATCGAACGTCGAGTTCCTTTCCGAGCGACTGCAAGTCGGCGAGCGTGCGTTCGGGCGCCACGGCGCGTTCGTCTTGGCGAAGAAAGTCGCGCAGCCGAGATTCGATGCCTAGCGCTCGATCCAGGAGCGGGTTGTCCGGTACAAATCCAAGCTCGCGGATCTCGCGTGTTTCTGCGAGCAGCACGATCGCTGCCCGCACACGACGCGCGGCGGCGCGATGAGCGGGCGAGATGATCGCCGCCATCGTACGGCTGGCGCTCATCGCGATATCGATTGCCGGAAATTGACCGCTTTGTGCGAGCGTCCGCGAGAGCACGATGTGACCGTCCAAAGCAGCGCGCGCGGCTTCGCTGAGCGGGTCGTGTTCCTCCGGCCCATCGGAAAGAACGGTGGCGATGAGCGTCAAGCTACCGCCGTGTGCGTTTCCACCGCGTTCGAGCAAACGCGCCATTTCCGCGAAGACGCTCGGCGAGTAGCCGCCGCGGCCGACGCTTTCACCCTTCGATACTGCGAGCTCGCGCGCCGCAGCCGCGAAACGCGCGAGGCTGTCGAGAATGACGAGCACGTTGAGACCGCGCCGCCGTAGCTGCGAACCTTGTGCTAGCGCGACTTGCGCGCCACGCACGCGCTCCGCGGGCGAGCAATCCAGCGGTGCGACAACGAGCGTCGTATGCGGCCGGATGTCTTGCAGCCACTCCGCCGCCTCGCGGCCGCGCTCGCCGATCAACGCGACGACGATCGCGTCGGCGACGGCGCTGCGCACGAGCATTTCGATCAGCGTGGATTTTCCGGCGGCCGGCGGTCCGAAGATGCCGATTCGCGCGCCGCGTCCGATCGTGAGCAGAGCGTCGATCGCGCGTATACCGGTCCACAACGGCTCGACGATCGGCGTCCGCTCGCCGGCGGCGATCGGCGGGTCGATGATCGGTGAGCGACGGCCGTGAATGGGCCCGCGACCGTCAATGGGTTTCGCGTCGGCATCGACCGCGCGGCCGAGCAGTTCGACGCCGAGACCCAGTCGCAAAACTTCGGGCGAACTCTCCACGCCGTCCCCGACGCTGACGCCCTGGAGCGGAGCGAAGGCGACGAGAAAGACCTCCGCTCCGTCGACGCGAGAAACGACGGCGGGAATCCGCGTACCGGCTCGCGTGATAATTGCTACGCCTTCACCGACGCTCGCAAGCGGCAGCGATGCGGCCACGGAGTCGGCCATCGCGGAGGACACGAGGCCGCGACGAATTCCCGGAACGGTCATACGTCGACCGAACGCTCCGCGAGTGACGCCTTGAGGCGCGAGCCCAACCGCATATCGATCGACCCGTGGGCCGTTTCGACGATGATGTCGCCGCGTTCGAGGCCGGCATCGGGTTCTGCACCGAGCGTCTCACCGAAGTACGCGCAGTCGTCGGGCGCGAGCCGGACGGTCATTGCTGCCGTTCCCAAACGCGCCTTCGCCCGTTTCACGAGCGCACTGATGTCCGCCGGCGCGAGGAGTAATTCGCGCGCGAGCACGTCGGCCCCGAGTGTCGCGAGCAACGTTTCGCTTTCCATCTCGAAGAGATCCGCCGCTCGCGCACGCAAACGGCGAAGCTCCGCGACGAAGCCCTTCATGACGGCGGCAACTTGCGGATCGGGCGCGCTCGGCCGCGGTGGTGGCGGCGACGGCGTTGCGGCTGAGGGTGGCGGCTCCGGTGCGGCGGCCAGTGTCACGGCCGGCGCCACCTTCTCGCGCAGCAAGGTCGCGAAACTGCGGAACTCGCTCACGCGCGCGAGACCTCATCGAAAGTCTGATACGCAGCGCGCGAACGAACGTCGTGCGCGATGGGCGTAACCGTGCGCGACATCCGGCTCACGACTTCGCGGCGCTCCGCCGCGCCCAACTGCTCGAGCAATTCCGCGGCGACTGCACTCGGCAGCTGCGAAAGAATCGCAGCCACCGTGTGCGGCGGCTCGTTGTGGATGAGTGCCTGCAACTCGCGCAGGTTTATCGCCGCTGCGGGCACAGCGCCCGGCTCGGGGACCGATGCGCCGGAACGGTTGCTGAGCACCGTCCAGAGTCCGGTCAACGGCCGCGCGAAAATTGCGACGACGGCGGCCAATCCCAGCGTTACAAATACTCCCGGCAACGCCGGCGTCAGCTCCGCCAACGCAAAACGCGATGCCGGCGCTGGAGGCGCGTGCACTTCATGCGGAAACTCGATCGCCGCTACCGTCAAACTATCGTGCCGTTGCGGATCGATACCCGCCGCTGCGGCGACGAGCTGCTGCACGACGGGAATGAACGCGGACTTTCCTTTGTCGACGAAAACGGCGACGGAGAGACGTTTGGTTTGGCCGGGACTCGTCTGCGCGGTCTGTTCGACGACATCGCTGCCGCGATCTTCGTGGGAGTGCAATTTCGCGTACGTTTTTCCGGCGTTCGTGTATTGCTCGCGCAGGCTTTGATCGGAGACCGGTGCACCCAAGATCGGCGCACGCCGCACCTCATGCCGGCGGATCGCACGCGTGTCCGTGTCGATGTGCACGCGCACGAGCGTTGCACCCGCACCCAGCGTCGCATCGAGCGCCGATTGCAGCGATGATTGCAGCGCGATCTCGTCGCGGCCGGCATCCCCCGGACTATCGGCACCGAGCGCCACGCCGCGGTCGTCCATCACCGCAACATTTTCCGGGGTCAGCCCCGGAACGCCGTCGGCGACGAACGTCTTGATGCCGTTCACCGTCGAGGCCGAAAGGGAGGCACCAGGCTCGAGGGTGAGTCGCACGCTCGCCTTCGCCGCTTGCGCCGATTCATCGGCGAACAAGCCGCGGTCCGCGGCCGCTATGATGACGCGCGCGTCGTAAACACCTTGGATTCCGCGGATGCCGAGCGCCAGATCGGAGGCCAAGCCTTCGCGTGCCTGCGCGTCGAGCACCGACTGCGGCGTCATCGCGCCGACATTGGCGAGCTCTTCGGTCGTACTCGAGAGGTGACGGTGCGGAACGCCAGCGACGGCCAGGCGCATCAGCACGTCGTTGCGCTGCGCACCTTCGACGGAAACCTGACCGCTCGTTTCGACGTAGGGAATTCCCCACGCGGTAAGACGCGACTCGACTTCACTGAGCTGATCGGGCGGCAGCGCGCGCGTGTAGAGTGCGACGGTCCCTTTGCGCACCATGACGAATGAAAACGTCGAGACCGCTCCGACGACGACGATAACGAGAATAGCCGCGGCCAGTCGAAATTTAACGGGCAAGCCGGGAAGCTTAAAGCGTTCCGCAAAGCCGGTTAGTTGCAGCACCGCGGACTAGACCTGCATTTGGGAAATCGTGCCGAGCGCTTGCGTTACCCGCGACGCCGCGCCCGTTGCGACTTGTAAGAGTGCATCTGCACGCGCACGCTCGAAGACCATCGTCTGCAAGTCGCCGTGCCCCGCCGCAAAGGCGTTCTCGGCGGCTTGGGCGCTCGAAAGAGCGCCATCGCCCTGCGCGAACGCCTGCACGAGGCCGGAGAACAGTTGCGCCGGATCTTGGCTCTCCGCCGACGCACTTGGAGCGGCGGCCGCAATGCTGCTCGGAACGTCGGCATCCGGACTCGCCGGGACGATCGGCACGACGGTCATGTGCGCCCCACATCGAGAACTTTTTGAATGAGCCGCTTACCGGCATCGAAGGTTGAAGCGTTGAACTCGTACGCGCGCTGGGCATCCATCACGTTGACCATTTCGGTCACCGCGTCGATTCCGGTCTCCGCGCCCGGACGCCGTCGCGTTCCAACGTAACGGATGGCGCCGGGAAGTTCGGCCGGATCCGCGGCCACTCTCGTCGGGTCGGGATCGTCCGGAAAATCGTTCTCGCTGCTGCCACCGACTTCGAGGTCGTCGCCGTCTTGTGTATCGCCGGCTTCCGGAGCCGTGGGATCGAATGAAGCGGCGATCGAGGCGAACACCGGCGCAAGGGGATGAACCGGGCGGCCTTTGCTCGCCGTCTGCGCGAGTGCGATATTGTGCGCGGCCACGTCGAGCGCCATGTGCTCCGCTTGCATTCCGCTTGCGGAAAAGCCGAGGATGTCGAAGTCGCTCACTTGGATGCGACCGTCTTGATTTCTTCGAAGTGCGAATGCGCGGCGGAGACCAGCGCCTCGGTAAAAAGCTCGCGCTCGCCAACGCGAGCCATGGCGCCCTCTAAGTCGCGGCCATTCGCCGTGGTCTGGATCGCGAGCGCGTCGGTGACGCCGGAGGACAAGCGGGCACGGCTTTCGCCGATCGCTTTTTGAAGCGTTTGTGCGATCTGAAACATGGGAACAACGTAAGCCCGAATTGTGCCACCAGTGTTTACCCAGTGTGCGCCGATAAAGAAGGCACCGGCGGATTGCCGATGCCTTCTTCGATGACGGATGCTGGACGAGCGCGAAGCGACTGGTTTACTCCTCCGAGAAGGAAAGACGCGCAGCCTGCGACTGCAATTGAGCGACCTGGCCTGCGTTCTCGAACTGCATAAAACCGTTCACCGCGTTTTGAACCGCGCCATTGCCGTCGTCACTCGGCGCTTGCGCTGGGGCGCCGTTGAAGGCGTTTGCCGTACCGAATCCGGTACCCGAGCCTTGGGTGTCGGTTCCCGCGACGTGATCGACCATCGCGCCGCCGAGCCGAACGTGGTCGCCGCTCATATCCGTGATATCGACGTATTGCTGACCCTTGTAACCTTCCGAGTGAATCTGCATCGTCGTCGAGACGTCCCGGCCGTCGGCTCCCTTCATCGTCGTCGTTACGGTGTTGCCGTCCTGGCTGCGCGTAACCGTGAAGCCGTTGTTGGGATCGGTTACGGTTTGGCCCGCAGCCAACGTCGTTTGTCCGCCCTTGCCGGCGATGGTCACGTTGCCGGAACCGTCGACGTTCAGCGAGTCGCTGCCGAAACCGACCTGCACGCTCTTATTGAGCCGCGTCCCTTTGTCGTCGATTGGCGGCGTCACGTCGGTCGAGACTTGGTAGCGGCCGCCACGGATGTCGGCATGCAACAGATCCGACTCGCCCTGCATGTCGTCCCATTTGCCGTTGACACTTGTCGGCGTTGCCGCGGAATTGTTTTGAGCCGCGAGCTGCGGGCCGCCGGTGCCGATACCGCTGCCGAAGGGGAAGCCGCTTTGCCCCAAGGACTGCGCGCCGCTGCCGCCAACACCGCCGAAGGGGTTTTGAACCGGCGAACCGTTTTGCATCGTACCGTTGAATGAGAGATGCGGGTCGCCCGTATCGCTCGCCTTGAATGAGTTGAAGAGAGGATCTTGCGAACCGGACCCGGGGCTGCCGCCTTGACCTTGCGAACCCGACATCCCGAGCAGCAGTTCGCCCAGGCCTTCGAGGATCAAGCCGAGGGCATGCATGTCGCTCTGGCCCTGTGGCGGCGCCGGTGCAAACATATCCGAACCGGAGGCGAAGGACGGAAGCGATGATTGCCCGCCGTTCGGCGCTTGACCGTTGTAAGAAGACTGAGCGCCGCTATCGGGCGCAACCGAACTCGTATCGCCGGAATCTTGTGCGCTTGCGGAGCCGCCGATCGACCCCTCGACGTCCCCAAGAAGTTTCGTCACGTCGGCGAGGACGCTCGACGAACTCTGCGAGTTCTGAAAACTACTTGACATGAAGCTCATGGTACGTTCCTTTCTTAGCGTTTACATCCAGCATGACGTTGTCATCGTCCACCCTACTGATCACGCGCGATAACAGACTTGAAAGGAGCTTCGTGCGGTCAGGCCGGCGAGCTCGCTCATTTCCTACATTGCCGTAGCGAAATGAAAACGCACCCGGCGATATCGCCGGGTGCGTTTCATAGGTTCTACAAAGTTGCCGCGCGGCTTAGTTGCTCCCGAACGAAAGACCCGGCGTACTCACATTGAAGCCGCCGTTGCTGCCGCCATCTTGGTAAGAAAAGCCCGGCACGGCGAACGCAAAGCCGCTGCCCTGCGTGCCACCCGTTCCGTCGCCTGCCGGCGCTTGGCCCGTGCTCTGCGACTGAGGGGTTGGTCCGCCGCTGGACGCTTGCGGTGTGCTCGTTCCGTTCTGGCCCTGGTCGATCATCGACATTAGCTCGCCGAGACCCTCGAGGATCAAACCGAGGGCCTGCATCGGATTCTGGCTCCCAGATGAAAACTGATCCTGCGACGGCGTCGCGGGCATCAGCGAGGATGGGCCGCTGCCCGGCGTGCCGGCGCCAGCCGCTTGGGGGCTCGAGGATTCCGCGGAACTGATAAGCTGACCGACCTCCGCCAAGAGGCTGGTCAGCGCGTCGGTACTCTGCGAATTTGCCTGGACGTTCATGAGGCGATTCTCCCTTCGCTACGATCGGCATGTGATGCCATCGGACACGTATTCCGATCACGCGGCAAAAGGCGAATGAAAGCCCGGCCGAACCGCTTTCATCCGCTTCACGGCGCGTGATCCCAGAGGTGGGAGGCACGCATGGGCTTGCATCCGCTCGCATTATCGACAGCCGGCATTCTTGCGGCGCTCGGGTCCGAGCCGAGCCGCGGATTCTACCACGCCTGCCAACTTCGAGATCTCGAATCGTATCTGCTCGCCGGCGCAATCCTGTGCCGAGACGATCTCCGCGCACTCGGGGCCCAAGCTTGCACGCCGTACGATACCGATGCGAGCGATTTCCGGCACGGCTATCTCGCTCACATCTTCGGTAATCTCGACGATCACGGCTGGGGCTACCGATTTCTCCTGGGCGCCCCCGACGTCTACGGTCCCATCCTTCTGGAATTCGAGCTCGCCGCGCTCGAAGAGTTCTCCACGCTAACGGTGCGCCGACACGGTGTCCGAAGCGGTGATGCGAAATGCGTCGAAACCGAGGCCGAATTGCGTGAGCTGTTCCTTCCGGCGTTGCCGGAACGCTTGCGTCCGGATTGTAGAGGCGAAATCGAAGGTCAGGGGCGGCGGCTTTCGCTTTTGCAGCTACGGCGCGTCGTCGTCTTGCCGCTCGTGGCCGGCGGCGCGTTCCTCTCCGACGCGGTCAGCGAAGCGCTCGACGTGACGCTCGTCCCGGCCGGCATCAATCCGGATGTGGTGACGCGTGACGTGCTCGACGAGCATCTCGATCGCCTTGTTGAGTGGGCGGCGGGTTCGAGTGAAGCGTCGTGGGAGACGCAAGCGCCTCCCGGTTTCATCGTAACGTGGATGCAGCAGATCGCGGACCATCGGGCCGCACGCGACGCATCGTTTGAGCGCAAAACCTTCGAGCGTGGACTACGGCGCTTCGCGCGGTACCTGGAGCACGGCACCCTTTCTCGGATGCGCGGCGAGCCGGGTTTTCTTCGCTGATGCGAGCGCTACGTTCGGCTCACCCGGTTCGAGCTTTCATCGCTGCTGATGCGCGTGATCCCGCCATGTAGGCTCTGCTTTACGCAAGCTCTTTTAAACACGACTATCGGAGGCTAGGCGAATGCCGTATCTCAATAACGTCAACCCCGTCACGACCGGTGCGGATACTTCGAATCTTGGCCTTGAGACCGCCGGAGCGCCAGGGCCCGATGCGACCGGCAGCAACGATGCTGCGGGTTTGCAGCCCGATACGTTTGCAGGGGCTTCGAGCACCAGTAACGCGCTGGCGAAACTCCTCACTGAGCTCGAGATGCTGCTGCGCGCCCTGCTCGAGAATCAGATGTCGACTGACGCGGGAACGAACGCGTCGCCGGTCGCTGACGGGTCGGGCGCGGCGTCGCCGAGCGCGGGCACTCCGGGAACGGCGAGTTCGGCGCCCTCGGTTCCGGCCTCGATGGGGGCGCCGGGCGGTTCGCCGAGCGCGTACGACGGATTGATCGCGCAATCGGCGCAGAAGTACGGCGTCGATCCGGCGCTCGTGAAGGCCGTGATTAAAAATGAGTCCGGATTCAATCCGAACGCCACCTCGCCGACTGGGGCGCAAGGGCTCATGCAGCTCGAACCGGGTACGGCAGCCGGCCTCGGCGTCACGAACGCGTACGACCCCGCCCAAAATATCGATGGTGGCACGAAATATTTACGGCAACTGCTCGACACCTTCCACGGAGATCCCAAGCTCGCCGTCGCGGCCTATAACGCCGGTCCCGGCGCCGTCCAAAAGTACGGCGGCACGCCGCCCTACGCCGAGACGCAGACCTACGTTGCACGCGTCATGTCGACCTACGCGGGAAATCGAGGTATAGCCCTCGGTTGAGACGGGCACTTTTTCGGGCGCATGTAGTTCTCTACAGAAGCACGTCAGCCGCGTCCTCTGCGAGCGGAGCGATGTCGCGCTGCAGATCGTCCGCAGATGCGATGTAGACGCTCAATATCGCGATGCTCAAAGCCGCGACGAGGAGCGCCCAGAGCGGCTCGAAGCGGCTCAACGCATCGTAGAGTCCATGCAGCACCGCCGGTATCGCTATCGCGAGCGTGAAGAAGCCGAGCCGGCGCTTCGGAAAGCGAAAACCGAACCAAATCAAAAACGCGGCGATCGCAGTCCACACGGCATGCAAGAACGGCAACGAGGTCAGCCGCAACACGTTCGTAAGGTAGTATGACGCGACGTCTCCGGTTTCTTGCAGCGCCATAACGTTGAGTTCGGTTTGATATTTGATGCCTTCGTAGACGCCGAAGCTGAGCCCCGAGATCAAACCGTAAAACACGAACACGCGCAGTGGAGGCAGCGTCCCGAGAAAACGGCCCATGACGAACAGGGCCGCTGCCTTCGTCGCCTCTTCGAAGAGGCCGACGAATAGGATGAACGCCGGCGCGGCGATCAGTATGCTTTGCGAACCTAAGAGCGGAGCGCGCAGCGCTTCCAGACCGAGTCCGAGAACCAGAAACAACGCGCCCATGCCGATTATTCCGGTGAAGAAAAACGTGGCGAGCGCGATTTGAACGCGGACGCCTTCGGTGCGGTAAACCGCGACGAAGAAGCCCGCCCAGAACAGCGTGAAATAGAATTCGAGTCCCCAGTATTCGATGAGCGCCGAGCCCGAAAAAATCGTCAGCACGGCAAGCGGTAAGATGCCCGCGGCGGAGACGAGGGCGATGACACGCCGCGTCGCCGGCGGCACGTCGCGCAGATGCCGGAATGGCGCGATGAGCAGCGGCCAAAGTGCCGCAATATCGCCACGCGTTTGCGTGAAGATCCGATCACTGGGACGAGCGCCACGCCGCGCACCTTGTCTTGTCTGCGGCCCCGCAGCCGCTCCACATTTCGAACAGAATGGCGTCCTTGTTGCGCTGCCACAACCGGCGCAAGCGAAATCTGCACTGGAAGCCATCGACGTAAAACCTCTTCTCAAGCTACCGCGATTGCGTTCAGAGCGTACTGGGCCTGGTGTTCGATGGTTTCGAGAAACGCCGCTCGAGGGACCGCGCTCGCCGGCCCGTCGTCGTGCCACGAATCGACGAGCCTGCGATAGTCGCCCTCGCCAAGGGCCGCACGCGTCCGATCGATCCGCGCGTACGTTGCGTCGAGATACGCAACAAACGCGTCGGCCGTTGCTCCGCCGCGCCCGGCGAGCGTGCGGTTCCACACGGCGACCGTGCGCTCGAACGTCCTCCACTCGCAATGTTGTAAGCCGATAGCGTCGACGTACGGGGCGGGGTCGAACCGAGCCCGATCCCAGTCGTGGGGCCGGCAGATCACGTCGTCGCGAACCGCGATGCCCGCGCCGCTCCTTCGCATGGGGTAGACGCGGCAGACCGCCGGCCGGTCCTCATAAATCCCACACGGCTGCCCCGCGACGAGCACGAGAAACGCGCACGCGTTCGCGACGCGGCTGCTGTGGCGGAGTGCAAGCAAATGCGGCTCGGCGTGTGGCCCGAGCCCGAACGCCAGCGCGAATTCCTGCGACGTGCGGCCTTCGTCGACGACCATCTGCGCGAAGGAAGCGAAGTCCAGGTGCTGGCTGCGCCCAACGCGACGGACGTCGTCCCACGAGAGTCGCACGAGCGCGCCGTAACAGCACTGCCCACGGCATGCGCTGCATTTGTCAGCGTTCATGCGCCGTACGCCCCCGCGAGGTACGCAAGAAACTCGGCGTGGGTACAGGGCCCGCGCATTCGAGATCGACGTTCCATCTCGCGACCACCTCACTATAACGCGCGTGAGCCGACGTTGCGGCGTGTAATTGTGCGAACGCCGCCACGCCGTCGAGCTGATCTGACCTCCACGGCCCGCAGGTGCAGCCGCGCGCGTCGATCCGGAGCTCCCCATCGGCGTAGACGAGCGGGTACGTCTTGCACGCGCGCGGCCGATTGACACCCAAACCGCAGCGCGCCGCCCCGTCGTGCATCCGCATGAGAAACCCGCAGGCAGGCGCTTCGTCTGCCGTGAGACGCGTTCGCGTAAGCGCTAAGCGAAACGCCGGATCATCCGCATCTAGCCGGTAGGCCGTGGGCGCCTTCCCGCTCGAAAGCGGCGTGACGAGCGTGTCGAGCGCCATCTCGAGCGTGGCCCCGAGCGCAATGATCTCGTCACCCGTGGGATAGACGACGTAGTGCGAACAGCACGTTTTCTCGCGGCACTCGAGCCAGCGCTCGAAGCCCGGTTGCCCGATCGGCATGCTCCAGAGTAGCGCGCCAACATAAAGACCGGGTTATCCCGGCGTGACACACTGCGCGAACAATTAGGTCGAACACTCGAAGTCGATGTGGAAATTTCGCTTCGCAGCGCTCTTGGAGATCCGCCGTAAGGCCGAACGCGAGCATCAAGTCGAGCTCGCGCGCGCGCTCGGGCTCGAACGCCGGTTGCTCGCGACGATCGCAGACTTCGATGCTCTCATCGCGCAGCAGTATGCAGCCTGGGGCGCCCGCGGCAGCCTCGTCTCGATTGCCCGTGAGGCGACGTTCGAGTCGCGCATTTCACGCTTGCACTCGCAACGCGAAGCGTTGCGGCCGGAACTCACGAGCGCAGCTGCGGCCATCGCGGCCGCCGGAGCGCAGCTCGAAATTGCAGCGCGCGCGCGCGCCGCGATCGAGCGACTCGAAACGCGAGCGCGTACGGAGCACGTAGCGAAGCTGGCCTTGAGCGAGGCGCTCGCACTCGAAGATTCCAACATTTTACGGGCGGTTCGCGGTCTACGCGAACGAACGCGGTGAGGATGACCCCGCTCGGTGAGTCGACGAAAACTATAATGCCTGGGCGACTGAGGCGACATCGCTGACTGCGCCGAGGGCACCCGATGCATCCGATCCGGGCGGAGCAATGTCGCTTGCGAGACCAGACACGGCGCCTTGCATGGCGAGAAGTTCGGGATTGGCAAGAGAGGCAAAATTGATGACGTCGCCGAGCAAGTCACCAGGCAGGTTTCCGAAGTTACCGGTGCACGCGTCCTCGACCGTGTGGACGGCGCCGCCGACGACTCCCTCGACCGCTCCCGCAACACCCTTGAACGCTCCGCCGATCGCATCTCCGATTGCACCCATGGTATTCTCCCACTGTAGATGGCCGGCCGACGATCGGGCCAGCGTACATCACATCACGCCGCAATCGCGGATTGAAAGCGGCATTTCATCAAAGCATCGACAGATGATAGGATTCCACGCGTGCGCCGCGCTTTGCGAGAAAACGCAGCATCGGTCGATTACGCGAAGTCACCGAACCGACGATCGGCACACCGCGGCTGCGCAACTCGGCCCAAAGGACGACTGCCGCGCGAACACCGACGATACCGTCGACGACGTAGAAATCCCGGATGAATCGTTTCTCCAGCAGGTCCGTGTACGCGCCCACACCGACGAGGCTCGTCTGCGCAAAGGCGCCGAGCCATGTCGCCTCCACGTCGACCGCATAGGACGCGATCCCATACTGGCGGCAGTACGCATCGACAAACGCGCGAACTGCGTCGTCGAACACGATGCTCCGCACGCTCGGTCTCACGCAACGACTCCCTCAAAGCAATCGACGACGCCCCTCCGATCACGCATCCATTGCGAAATGAAAGCATCGACCCATCTTGGCGACGAGCCGATTCCGGTGTACCATGAATGTCGCGTGCACCGAGCATCAACGATCGCCTTGCACCGCGCATGGGAGAAGCCGTTGAAGGTCCATCGACGTACTGCAATCGCTGCCGGGGTGTCGCTCGCAGCTACCTTACTGTTCGACTCGGCAGCCTTCGCCGCGACGACTCCCAATGCCGAACGCACTGCAGCCGGGACCCTCTCCGGTATAATTCAACTCTTCACGCAACCGGTGAACGTGCGCGTCCATCCGAGACAATCGAAGCCGGCTGCACAGCGCCCCACGAGCACGCACGCGCTTGCGACGCAAGCGCCGCCGCCGCCCGGCCGGCTGGGCTTGCAACGCGCGAGTTCTAGGCATCGTCGTGCGCGGGTGTGAGCGTCCATCCGCGAATGAACTCGGGCGACGTCTGCCGTCGGCAACGGACCGTACATCGTTCGCCTTCCCAGCAGACGAGCGTAAACGAACAATGTTGTATGTTTCGCCAAGCCACAGATTTGTAAGCTTCCCTTAACCGAAAACATAACAGATTTTAATGTACGTACCGCACTATCGGGAAACCGTTAGCTGTTTCGCACCAACTCGTTTGCACTAACCGGAATGTTCGTGGCCCAACTCCTTTCAAGGGAGCCTACGCTTTTATAATGGCCGACATTCGTATTCTCGTCGCCGACCACGATGTTGAAAACCAAATGACGATCGTCGATACGCTGATCGGCGAAGGTTATGAAACCGTTCGTGCCTCGAACGGAACCAAGGCTTTGCAGACGCTGCGAGAAGAGCAAATCGATCTCGCGATCATCAGCGTCGGCCTGCCTGGTATCAACGGCACGAACGTTCTCAGGACGGCGCGGAGCCAAGGCGTGAAGACACCGATCATCGGCGTCACGGGAGCTGATACGGAATCGGTCGTCCTTTACTTCGAGTGCGGCGCCGATGACTGCGTACGCAAACCGATTTCGATCTGCGAGTTGAGCTGTCGCGTTCGCGCGCTCCTGCGGCGCAGCATGCCGTCGGAGAAATTAGCCGCGCCCTCCTTACGCTTTGGCGATCTCGAGATCGACGAGGACGCCCTCGAGGTGCGCGTGCGCGGCGTCGACGTCAAATTACGCCCCAAAGAGTTCATTCTCTTTTCGGTGCTTGCAAAAAGTCCCGGCGTCGTACTGTCGCGCAGGACGCTGATCGAACGCGCTTGGGGGTTCGACTATCGCGGAACGGAACGCGCCGTCGACGGTCATATCCGCCGCATCCGCGAACGCCTCGAAGACGATTACAAGTTGCCCCTCGAGATCAGATCGATTTACGGATTCGGCTATAAGTTTATGTCCATGGCACCGTTTCCGAACTTCTCGAAGGCGTTGCCCATGAGCTCAGCTCGACTGCAAGGCGCCTGAGAACGAAGCGGCCATCTCCTCGTACGTGCAAACCTGCGGCCGGCTTCCGCGGTCTCGTTGAAGGGCTAGTCCTAAGTTACCCTCACCGTTTTCACAAAAGTCCTTATTCCACGGGCGTTCGACCGGTTTCTGGCGGTGTGGGTCGTCACTACGAGGCTAGCGGCAGGTTCGCCACGAGCTGCAATGCGCGGT